>ERZ1032130.21-NODE-21-length-49898-cov-6.383103_pt1 | contig 49898 bp, 41 predicted proteins | sample MGYA00517879_ERZ1032130 | MGnify/ENA primary metagenome ERZ1032130 (study PRJEB33719, sample SAMN04262597) | wastewater metagenome | biome: rural village; feature: animal feces; material: feces | host: Bos taurus | place: El Salvador | collected 2012-01-31 ...
TATCGAAAACCTTTTTATTTGTTTCCGGTGAAACACTCAGGGTTGGATCATTATTTAAGATACGGGAAACAGCTCCGGTAGATATACCTGCAGCTTCTGCAATATCTTTCAATGTGGCCATGTTTACCTCCGCTTTACTTACTTTTACTAAATATACTATATCCTATCATAAAAACCATTCTTTGTCGATAGTGAAAATGTGTTTTGTATGGCAATATTCCACAAAAAACCAATAAATAATTGGGTAAAAACAATAGTAAACTGATAGTAAAAAATTTACTAAAATTAAGTAAAAAACATGTTGACAGATAAATAAAAAAGACTTACTATAGAATTAACAAAAACAGTACGGAGGAGACGTTACGATGACAACAGAAAACATGAAAGAATTATTTAAGAGCGGAGCAAAAGATGAGCTGTTAATGGACATCTATTTAGATGAAAGTAAAATGGCTTATCAGAGAGATCGTTATGTAGCAGCAATTGAGCAGTTTGAAAAGCTTTACGGTGCAGCAGAAGTTTCTATTTACAGCGCGCCAGGCCGTAGTGAAATCGGCGGTAACCACACAGACCATCAGAACGGAGAAGTATTAGCAGCCTCCGTGAACTTGGATGCCATCGCGATTGTGGAAGCAGTGGATGAACCGGTTGTAAAAGTTGTATCAGGTGATTACCCAATGATCACTGTAGACTTAAATGATTTGGCATATAAAGCAGAAGAAGAAGAATCAACACTTGCCCTGATCAAAGGTGTACTTGCAGGAATTAAAGAACGCGGCGGAAAAGTAGGCGGATTTAAAGCATACATTACAAGTGATGTATTGATTGGTGCAGGTCTTTCTTCATCAGCAGCATTTGAAACAATTATCGGAACAATTACATCCGGTTTATACAATGATATGACAATTTCAGCAGTAGACATTGCGATCATTGGACAGTATGCAGAGAATGTTTACTTTGGAAAACCATGCGGATTGATGGATCAGATGGCAAGTTCTGTAGGAAACCTGGTACATATCGATTTTGCAGATAAGAAAAATCCGGTAATCGAAGCCGTTGGATGTGATCTTGTAAAACATGGCTACAGCTTATGTATTACAGATACTAAAGGTTCCCATGCAGATTTAACACCGGATTACGCAGCAGTTCCGGCAGAAATGAAAGCAGCTGCAGCAGTATTTGGAAAAGAAGTTCTTCACGGTGTAACCATGGAAGATCTGATTGAAAAAACTGCAGAAGTTCGTGCAGCAGCAGGAGACAGAGCTCTTCTTCGTGCAATCCATTTCGTAAATGAAAACGTAAGAGTACAGCAGGAAGTTGCAGCGTTAAAAGCAGATGATTTTGCAGAATTTTTAAGAGTTGTAAAAGCATCCGGAGATTCTTCTTACAAATTCTTACAGAATGTATATACAAACCACGATGTACAGCACCAGAATGTTTCCGTCGCTCTTGCAATCAGTGAAACAATCCTTGGAGCAAACGGTGTATGCCGTGTTCATGGCGGTGGTTTTGCCGGAACAATTCAGGCATTTGTAAAAAATGAAACAGTTGCAGAATATAAAGCAATTATGGACAAGGTATTTGGCGAAGATGCATGCCATGTATTAAAGATTCGTAAATACGGCGGTATGAAAGTATTATAATTTTTTAAATAGAAAAAAACTTATATAGATTAAAGGAGGCATAGTTACCATGAGTATTTTAGTAGCAGGCGGTGCTGGCTATATTGGAAGCCACACATGTGTGGAACTTTTAGAAGCAGGATATGATGTAGTGGTTGTAGATAACCTTTACAATGCAAACCAGGAAGCGTTAAACAGAGTAGAACAGATTACAGGAAAAAAGGTCGTATTTTATGAAGCAGATATCCTGGATAAAGAAGCATTAAATAAAATTTTTGATGCACATGAAATCGAAGCGGTTATCCATTTTGCAGGATACAAAGCAGTTGGAGAATCCGTTCAGAAACCAATCGAATATTATCACAACAATATGACAGGTACACTGGTACTTTGCGATGTTATGAGAGCACACGGTGTAAAAAATATCGTATTCAGCTCTTCTGCAACAGTATATGGTGACCCTGCACAGATTCCAATCACAGAAAAATGTCCAAAAGGTCAGCCAACCAATCCATACGGGTGGACAAAGAGCATGTTAGAACAGGTTCTTACAGACATTCATACATCTGACAACGAATGGAACGTAATCTTACTTCGTTACTTTAACCCAATCGGAGCACATAAGAGCGGTCTCATCGGGGAAGATCCAAAAGGAATTCCAAACAATCTGGTGCCATACGTAGCACAGGTAGCAGTTGGTAAGAGAGAATGCCTTGGTGTATTTGGTAATGATTATGATACACCGGACGGAACAGGTGTCAGAGACTACATTCACGTAGTAGATTTGGCAGTTGGACACGTAAAAGCAATTGAAAAGCTTCGTGAAAAACCAGGTGTAGAAGTTTATAACCTTGGAACAGGTAATGGTTACAGCGTACTTCAGGTAGTTGCGGCTTTTGAAAAAGCTTGTGGTCATGCAATTGCATATGAAATCAAACCTCGTCGTGAAGGTGATATTGCAACATGCTACTGTGATCCACAGAAGGCAAAAGAAGACCTTGGCTGGGTTGCAAAATACGGCATTGATGAAATGTGCGAAGACTCCTGGAGATGGCAGAGCACAAACCCTGATGGTTACGCAAAATAGGAGAGAGTGTAAACATGATTAATAGATTGATTGACGAACTGATCTGCTATGGCTTAAACAGTCAGCTGGTAGAGGAAGCAGATGCGGTTTATGTAAAAAACCGTCTGCTGGAATTGTTTGAATTAGATGCATATGAAGCATCCGATTTTTCCGGTGAAGCAAGACCGGTAAATGAAATTTTAGAAGATCTGATGAAGATTGCATTTGAAAAAGGCATCATGGAAGATGATACCATTACTTTGAAGGATCTGTTCGATACAAAGATTATGGGACTTCTTACACCGGCACCTTCAGTTGTGCAGAGAAAATTTGCAGAAAAATATGCAAATTCTCCGGTGGAAGCCACAAACTATTACTATGCATTGAGTCAGGCGACAAATTATATTCGTAAAGACAGAATTGCAAAAGATGAAAAATGGGTGACAGATACAGAGTATGGCCCGATTGATATTACCATCAATCTTTCCAAACCGGAAAAGGATCCAAGAGATATTGCAAAAGCAGGAAAAGCAAAGGCAAGCGGTTATCCGGCATGTCTGCTCTGTAAAGAAAATGAAGGTTACGCAGGCCGTTTTGATCATCCGGCAAGACAGAATCACAGAATCATTCCGATGACTCTGGACGGAGACGATTATTATTTACAGTATTCTCCATATGTGTATTACAATGAACACTGCATCATCTTCAATAAAAAACATACTCCAATGAAGATTGATAAAGCGGTATTCAGAAAACTGTTAGGTTTTGTGGAAAAATTCCCGCATTACACAGCAGGCTCCAATGCAGACCTTCCAATCGTCGGCGGTTCTATTTTAAGCCACGACCACTTCCAGGGCGGAAACTACACATTTGCCATGGCAAAAGCACCTTATGAAAAGATGTTTGAAATGAAGGCATGGCCGAATGTGACAGCAGGTATCGTAAAATGGCCGATGTCTGTTATTCGTCTTCAGGGAGCAAATCTGGACGAAGTTGCAGATGCAGCAGATCATATTTTAAGAACATGGAGAGGTTACACTGACGAGGAAGCATTTATCTTCAGTGAAACAGAAGGAACTCCGCATAACACCATTACTCCGATTGCAAGAATGAGAGGCGATTTACTGGAACTGGATCTTGTTCTTCGTAATAACATTACAACAGAAGAACATCCAATGGGTGTTTATCATCCACACAGCCAGTATCACCACATTAAAAAGGAAAACATTGGTCTGATCGAAGTTATGGGACTTGCAGTTCTTCCGGCACGTTTAAAGAAAGAAATGGCGGATTTAGAAGCTGCAGTTTTACAGGGCGCAAACTTACGTGAAGATGAAGTCCTTTCAAAACATGCGGACTGGGCAGAAAAATGGATAGCAGAAAATGAAGTAACTGCAGAAAACGTTCACGGACTTGTTCAGGCAGAAATTGGTAAAGTTTTTGCAAAAGTTTTGGAATGTGCAGGCGTTTACAAACGTACAGAAGAAGGCATGAAAGCCTTTGACAGATTTATCGAAGTAATTAAATAAGCATTATAAAAAGTGGAATGTTCAAGCAGATTTGAACATTCCATTTTTTTGTGAAATAATATGTAAAAAAATGGAGATTTACAAAAGAATTCGTTAAATATATAATAAGCAGAGATTGTGTTTTTTTTATCAAAAACACAATGGATTGATTTTGCGCAGAGGGGGATCGCTGTGAAGGAAAAGCACATGAAACTTGATTTTTGTAAAAATGATTTTCTGGCTATTGGGATTGTAGCAGTGATCGCAATCCTTGTCAGCGCAATGTTTTGGACAAATGTGGGATCTAAAGAAGGCAGTATGGTCAGTATCTATAAAGAAGGTACACTGATCAAAGAAATTTCTCTGGATTCCGATACAGAAATTGTAATTGAAGGCGACTATGAAAATGTGGTTACCATTAAGGATGGAAAGGCTGCAATTACAAAATCTGATTGTCCGGGGACTGATTGTGTACACAGCGGATGGATTCATGAGGCCGGCAGAAGCATTGTGTGTTTGCCAAACCGAGTGGAGCTTCGCATCGAGGGTACATCAGAAGTGGATTTTGTAGTGAGGTAGAAAATGCGCAGGAGTAAAACAAGTCAGTTGACGATATGTGCTTTGCTCATTTCCATGGCATTGGTGCTGTCTTACATGGAAAGATTTTTTCCGTTACAGATGCTGATCCCATTGCCTGGGATGAAACTGGGGCTGGCAAATATTGTAACGGTAATGGCCTTGTATTTCTTTGGAGAAAAACATGCTTTTACCATTTTGATCTTAAGATGTATACTGGGCTCTGTTTTTGGCGGAGGTATTTCCGGCCTGGCATTTTCCATGACGGGAGGTTTATTTGCTATGACCACTATGAGCATTGTGAGGAGAACCCGCCTGTTTTCCGTTTACGGAGTCAGTGTGCTGGGGGCAGCAGCCCATAATATGGGCCAAATCCTCGTGGCAATGTTTTTGATGAACTCAGTGTACGTGGCAGGATATTTGCCATATTTATTAGCGGTGTCTGTTTTTACCGGGATGGCGACCGGTGCAGCCTGTGCCGGTGTATTTAAAGCACTGGCGGCCAGCGGACAGATTCCGAAAGAAACGAATTAGTTTATGGAGGGACGTAAAACATGAAAAAAATGCTTGCTTTTGTTTTGACATTGGCAATGACAGTGGTCTTACTTTCCGGCTGTGCGGGCGTACCGGTGGCGGTAGAAACACCCCGGCAGGATGTAAAGGATGAGGCTGCAGAAACAATTTCTGGAGATGCAGTAAAAACCGGTCTTTATGTTTCGGCAAATTTGACAGCGGAAAACGGGACTGCAGAAGCAGATGGAAATGTAACCACAGACATTTCGATCATTGCAGTCACAGTCAGTGACAGTGGTGTCATTGAGTCTTGCGAAATTGATGCAGTACAGGGAAAAGTTGCTTTTGATGCAGATGGACAGCTGACTGCAGAAGCCGGAGAAATATTAAGCAAAAAGGAACTTGGTGAAAATTATGGTATGAAGGCCTTTTCCCCAATCGGAAAAGAATGGGATGAACAGGTAGAAGCTATTGAAAGCTATGCCGTAGGAAAAACTGTGGAAGAATTAAAAACAAAAGCCATTGATGAAAGCGGTGTGGTAAAGGATGCAGACCTTGCATCGGGAGCAACTATTTATATGGGAAGCTTTATCTGGGGCATTGAAGGTGCGGTGGCTAACGCACAGCATCTGGGTGCGGCAAAAGGTGACCAGCTTGTTTTAACAGCGATTTCCAACAGCACCGGAAGTAAAGGTGCCACAGCGGAAGAAGCCGGAAGTGCAGGTGTTACATCTAACATCGCAGCATTGACTTTTAAAGGAAATGTGATTACAAGCTGCATGATCGATGCTGTACAGTCGAAAGCAGAATTTGGAACAGACGGTGTAATGAAAACAGAAGCTGGTGCAGTATTATCCAAAGATCAGCTTGGGGAAGACTATGGACTAAAACAGTTCTCCCCAATCGGAAAAGAATGGAATGAACAGGCAGCAGCCTTTGCAGAATATGTAACAGGAAAGACAGCTGAAGAAGTGCTTGGAATGGCTCTGACAGAAACCACAGCACCGGCAGAAGCTGATCTTGCTTCCTCTGTAACCATTGCGGTGGGAGACTTTATGGCACTGATCGAAAAAGCAGCTGCAAATAAAACAGCAGAAGTTGTACCTGTAAAAACAGGATATGCTCTGACAACAAATTTAACAGTAGAAAATGCCACAGCGGAAGCTGATGGAAATGCAACTACAGACATTTCTCTCATTGCAGTTACAGTGACAGAAGAAGGCGTCATTGAATCCTGTGAAATTGATGCCATTCAGGGAAAAGTAACTTTTGCGGAAGATGGTCAGCTGACATCTGAAGGCGGTGAAGTTTTAAGTAAAATGGAACTTGGCGAAAGCTATGGTATGAAGGCATTCTCCCCAATCGGAAAAGAATGGGATGAACAGGTAGCAGCCATTGAGTCTTATGCTGTAGGAAAAACTGTGGAAGAATTAAAGACAACTGCCATTGATGAAGCAGGCGTAGTAAAAGATGCAGACCTTGCATCCAGCGCAACCATTTATATGGGAAGCTTTATCTGGGGCATCGAAGCAGCAGTAAATAATGCAGTAAATCTTGGAGCAGTATCGGGAGATGAACTTGTGATCACAAGCATTGCAACGACTATAGGAAGCAAGACCGCATACGAGGAAGAAGCAGGAATTGCACAGGTAGATGCCAATGTGGCAGTTTTGACAAAGCATGGAGATGTGATCACGAGCTGTATCCTTGATTCTGTACAGTCAAAAGCAGAATTTGGAACAGATGGTGCAGCCCTCACAGAAGCAGGTGCAGTATTATCTAAAAATCGGCTTGGAGAAGATTATGGATTAAAACAGTTCTCTCCAATCGGTAAAGAATGGAATGAACAGGCGGCTGCCTTTGCAGAATATGTAACAGGAAAGACGGCAGAAGAAGTGCTTGGAATGTCTCTAACAGAAACTACAGCACCGGCAGAAGCTGATCTTGCTTCCTCTGTAACGATTGCGGTGGGAGACTTTATGGCATTAATAGAAAAAGCGGCAAAGTAAAAAAGAGGTAATATAAATGATTCGAAAAATTCTTTCTCTGGTTTTGGCAGCAGTTTTTTTGACTGGATGTGCCGCACCACAAAATACAGTATCGAAAAAAAGATATCAGGCATCTTTCCTCACATTGTTTGATACGGTAACTTCCATTGTAGGGTATGCACAGTCAGAGGAAGAGTTTGAGAAAATTACAGATGAGATTCACGACCAGCTGGAAACCTATCATCAATTATTTGATATTTACAACGAATATGAAGGTGTCAATAATATTAAGACCATCAATGATCAGGCAGGAATCGCGCCGGTAGAAGTAAGTCCAATTTTAATTGAATTTTTACAGGATTGTAAAGAGTACTATGAAGTAACCGGCGGAGTGGTCAATGTGGCTATGGGAAGTGTTCTTTCCATTTGGCATGAGACCAGAAATGATGGTATGAATGACCCGGAAAATGCAAAGCTTCCTGATGAAACAACTTTAAAAGAAGCGGCAAAACATTGCAGTTTTGATACCGTCATGGTTGATGAAGAAAATTTAACCATTTATCTGGAAGACCCACAGCAGAAGCTGGATGTGGGTGCCATTGCAAAAGGCTGGGCAACTCAGAAGGTATGTGAAAATGCACCATCAGGGCTTCTTGTCAGTGTAGGCGGAAATGTGTGTGCCACAGGTCCAAAGCCTGAAAAGAACAGCGCCTGGGTGGTAGGAATTCAGGATCCGAAAGGCGGTGCAGATGACTATCTGCATACGGTGTACGTGAATCAGGAAAGTGTAGTCACCAGCGGTGATTATCAGAGATATTACACGGTGGATGGGAAACAGTATCATCATATCATTGATCCCGAAACCTTATATCCGGCGTCAAAGTGGAAATCTGTCAGCATTGTATGCACAGATTCGGGACTGGGAGATGCACTTTCCACAGCATTATTCCTTCTTGACAGAGAAGAGGGACAGAAACTGTTAGACAACTATGAGGCCCAGGCTGTTTGGGTGGACCTTGATGGGAAAACCTACTATAGTCCGGGATTTAAAGACTTAATTAGAACTTGATATACGAGGTGAAAAATGAAAAGTTTATTTTTCGGTGGAATTCATCCGGCAGATCGCAAAGAATTATCGGCGTCTGCACAATTACAGCCTGTGAATCATCCAAAGCAGGTAGTGGTTCCAATGTCTCAGCACATTGGAAATCCTTGCACACCGTCGGTTTCCGTTGGCGACCTGGTGAAAAAAGGACAGAAAATCGGTGACGGAGAAGGGTTATGTGTACCGGTACATTCTTCTGTATCCGGTAAAGTAATCGCAATTGAACCAAGACGTCATCCAAACGGAAGAGAAGTGCTTTCAGTTGTGATTGAAAACGATTTCCAGGATACGTTAGATACGACCATGTCGGCTTACGAAGATTACAGCAAATTAAGCGATGATGAAATTATCAGTATCATTCGTGAAGCCGGAATCGTAGGTATGGGTGGTGCTACTTTTGCGACAAATATCAAAGCGGCCTCCAGTATGGAAAAAGTAAATACACTCATTGCAAATGCATGTGAATGCGAACCGTACATTACAGCAGATGATATGCTGCTGCGTACTTACCCGCAGCAGGTAATCGAAGGTATGAAAATTATCTGCCAGATTTTAGACCCTGAACGTGTGGTGCTTGCGGTAGAAGAAAATAAGAAACAGGCAATTGAAGTGTTGAAGAAGGAATTGAAAAAGGAAGATAAAATTGAACTTCTGGTTCTTCCGACACGTTATCCACAGGGAGCGGAAAAACAGCTTGTCCAGACCGTGACAGGGAAAGAAATCGCGCCGGGACAGCTCCCGGCATCAGTAGGTGCAGCCGTGTTTAATGTGGCAACCTATGCATTTACCTACAGAGCTGTCTGCAAAGGCCGCCCGGTTACAGAACGTATTGTAACAGTCAGTGGTGAAGGGGTGAAAAATCCGGGAAACTTTACTACAAGAATCGGTACAAGCTTTGCTGATCTTGTGGAAATGGCCGGCGGATTCAAAGAAGATCCATGGAAGGTTGTTGTGGGCGGACCTATGATGGGATTTGCACAGGAAGATTTATCCGCATGTACAGTAAAGGGAACAAACTCTATTCTCTGTTTAACACAGGCACAGAACGGGGAATCTAAGGAAGAGGTGACATGTATCCGCTGTGGAGAATGTTTAAAGGTTTGTCCAATGAACCTTCAGCCATTGTATCTGTATGCTTATGAAAAGAAAGAAGATGTGGCTGCATTAAATCGTCTGAATGTTTTAGACTGTATTGAATGCGGATGCTGCTCTTATGCATGTCCTGGAAAACTTCCGTTGGTAGAAAGATTTAGAAATGGTAAAAGACTTGTAAGGGAGGAAAATAAATAATGAAATTCGAAGTTACTTCCTCTCCTCATATTCGAGGGAAAAGAAATACTCAGCAGATTATGTTAGATGTAGTGATCGCACTGCTCCCTGCATTACTTGCCGGTACAATGATTTTTGGTATGCGTGCGCTTCTGGTAACACTTGTATGTGCTGCAGCTGCAGTTGCGGCAGAATGGGTATGCGGCATGATTTTATATCATCGTAACACAGTAAAGGATTTATCCTCTGTGGTAACAGGACTTTTACTTGCATTAACACTTCCGGCAACAGTACCTTACTGGCTTGCAGCAATAGGAAGCGTATTTGCCATTGTAGTAGTGAAAGGTCTTTGCGGTGGACTTGGTAAAAATGTATTTAACCCCGCACTTGGCGCAAGAGCATTTATGATGCTGTTCTGGCCGGTACATCTGGTTCGTTACATAGCTCCTGGCTCTGTAGACGGCGCGGCAAGTGCAACTCCATTACATCACATGGTAATGCCTGCATTGCCGGAAGAAAGCCTTGGGCAGATGTTTATGGGTAACATTGGAGGAACCATCGGTGAAGTATGCACCCTGGCACTTCTTGTGGGTGGAATCTATCTGATCGTAAAAGAAATCATCTCTGTAAGAATTCCGGCTTCCTACCTTGGTACAGTTGCAGTGTTAACACTGATCTTCTCCAAAGGTGACAATGCAGTTTTATGGATGTTATACAGCCTTCTTGGCGGCGGTGTTGTGTTAGGTGCACTTTTCATGGCAACTGACTATGCCACATCTCCGGTAACACCAAAGGGGCAGATCATTTATGGTATTGGCTGTGGCGTGCTGACAGTGATTTTCCGTTATTTCGGGTTGTTCCCGGAAGGTGTCACCTATGCAATCCTTCTGATGAATGCCTGTGCATGGGCAATTGACAGATACTGTGCACCGCGCAGATTCGGAACAAAGAAAGGAGAGGCGGCATAATATGAAATCTATGTTAAAACCTATCATTGCGATTGCAGTCATGGCCCTGATCCTTTTTGGAGCAGTCAAAGGATTTTCCGGCATTGCTGCAGCAAATGAAAACAAAGAAATGAACGAAATGATGGCTACAATTCTTCCGGGAAGCACCACTTTTACATGGGAAGAATATGATGGTGAAGATACATCGATTCAAGCGGTTTATAAAGGAGAAACTGGTTTTGTAATTCAGACATCTGCTTATGGCTACGCAGGAAATATTGTCATGATGGTAGGCGTCAGTAACGAAGGAACAGTGACAGGACTGGTTGTTCGTGATTTATCAGAAACCTATGGACTTGGTGCAAATGCATTAACAGATACAGCATTCTTATCCCAGTATCTGGAAACATCAGGTGATGCAGAAGTTGGCAACAATGTCGATGCCATCACAGGTGCAACAGTTACTTCGAAAGCAGTGACAAGAGCGGTAAATTCAGCAGTGGCATATGTAACAGGCGCGGATAGCACTTCCAGCGCAACAACATGGGGAGGTTGATAAAATGGAAAAGAAAAATTTTGTTTTAAACGTACTCCTTGCAGTGGTTTTAGGAGCAGGCCTTTTGGTGGGTATCGTATGGAGTGCATTCCAGCCAAATGTGGTACTTGCAGATTTGGATCTTCCTGCAATTGCAGCACTGGTGCTGATCGCACTGGTAATTGAATATCTCTGGAAAGGTGCGAAGGAACGTGCATGGGCGTTACAGATTGTACTTGCAGCAGCAACCTTTGCAGTACTTCCCCTGGCAGCCGGTTATGTGGGTGCAGGAATGAAGCTTACAATTTGCGGAACCGCTGTCTTTGCGGTTCTTACATGGATTTTTGACTCTGCAGCGGAAAGACTGAGTGTGACAACAGATTGTAAATATACAGTGATTCCAACCGCATTTATCCTGTATCTTGCATGTCAGTGCTTGATGGGAATGGTGATATAAGAAAAAGACGTTGTGCTTTGCACAGCGTCTTTTTTAGGATCCCCAAAATAATGATTATTTGAATATCACGTTACGGTATTTTGCAAGAATGTTATATACGATCATTCCAAGGATTGCACAGGAAATGATTTCCCCGATACCAACAGTTACCATAAAATATGGTACACCCCCCGGAATGTGGTAAACATACGCCAGTACAAATGGTACGATGAGTGCATTTGCCAGGATTGGCGGGATTGGAACAGCCCATTTCCATTTGCGAAGCAGATAGGTGCCAAAGGCTCCTATAAGGGTTGCCAGACTTCCGAAAATTACATCCAATGGCAGACAGCCGCTTGCCATATTGCTGATCAGGCAGCCGATAAAAAGTCCCGGAATGGCAGCCGGTGTAAATGCCGGCAGTACGGTCAGTGCCTCGGAAATTCGTACCTGGATAGCACCGCTTGCCAGATTAAATGCGCTGATAAACATTGTCAGCACCACGTAAATAGCTGCGATCATAGCAGCCTGTGTGATAAAAGTTACACGTCTTGATCTCATATTTAGTTTTCTCCTTTAGTTTTGTTTTACGCAGGGGCAGGAGCCAAGCGGGAATGCTTGCATTCATATTTGGCGACGCCTGCGAACGTGAGAATTAATTTCTCAACGTTACGAGTGGAAGGTCTCGAACACTCGGTATATTTTACGACGGGAAGTATATCATAGAAATTAAAGAAATGCAATATTTATATGAACCAATCCTTGCCATTCCAGAAAAAATGCGTTATACTAACTGAATCTTATGAAGATTCTTGAAAATAACAGCAAGGAGAGAAAAGACATGAACTTAATTACAGTGAAAGATTTATATCGCAATACTGATAAATACATTGATCAGACAATTGAAGTTGGCGGATGGGTTCGTAATATCCGTGATTCCAAAACTTTTGGATTTATCGTTTTAAATGACGGTACATTTTTTGAAACATTACAGGTTGTTTTCCATGACACCATGGACAACTTTGCAGAAATCTGCAAATTAAATGTAGGTGCGGCAATCATCGTAAAAGGTAAACTGGTCGCTACCCCACAGGCAAAACAGAAATTTGAAATCCAGGCAGAAGAAGTTGTGGTAGAAGGACCATCTACACCGGATTATCCTGTACAGCCAAAACGTCACAGCATGGAATTTTTAAGAACCATCACACATTTACGTCCTAGAACAAACACATTCCAGGCTGTATTCCGTGTACGTTCTTTATGCGCTTATGCGATTCATCAGTTCTTCCAGGAAAGAGGATTCGTATATGTTCATACTCCGCTGATCACAGGAAGTGACTGTGAAGGTGCCGGTGAAATGTTCCAGGTTACAACCATGGATTTAAACAATGTGCCAAAAACAGAAGATGGTGCTGTAGACTTTTCACAGGATTTCTTTAACAAGCCTACAAACCTGACAGTATCCGGTCAGTTAAACGGCGAAACATACGCTATGGCATTTAGAAACATTTACACCTTTGGACCAACTTTCCGTGCAGAAAATTCCAATACAACAAGACATGCCGCTGAATTCTGGATGATCGAACCGGAAATGGCATTCGCTGATCTTCAGGATAACATGGACGTTGCAGAAGCAATGTTAAAATACGTGATTCGTTACGTTCTTGAAAATGCTCCGGAAGAAATGAATTTCTTCAACAGTTTTGTAGACAAAGGATTACTTGACAGATTAAATGGTGTATTAAACTCTGAATTCGGCCATGTAACTTACACAGAAGCCATCGAAATTCTCGAAAAGAACAATGACAACTTTGATTACAAGGTATACTGGGGATGTGATCTTCAGACAGAACATGAAAGATATTTGACAGAAAAAGTATTCAAACGTCCTGTATTTGTAACAGATTATCCAAAGGAAATCAAAGCATTCTATATGAAGCTGAATGAAGATGGAAAAACAGTAGCAGCTATGGACTGTCTTGTTCCGGGTATCGGTGAAATCATCGGCGGAAGCCAGAGAGAAGACGACTACGACAAGCTGGTAGGACGTATGGAAGAATTGGGACTTAAGAAAGAAGATTACGACTTCTATCTTGACCTTAGAAAATACGGTTCAGCTCGTCACGCTGGTTTCGGTCTTGGATTTGAAAGATGCGTTATGTACTTAACAGGTATGGGCAATATCCGTGACGTTATCCCATTCCCAAGAACAGTCAACAACTGTGAATTATAAGACAGAAAGCCGAACAAATGTTCTTGAAAAATCATACACCTTATGGTACACTTACCATGAGGTGTATTTTTTATGTTAATCATTCATACAGCAGACCTTCATCTGGGAGCAAGCCCGGATGCGGGAGAAAAATGGGGAAGAAACAGAAAACAGGAATTATGGGACAGCTTTGAAAGACTGATCAGTGTGGTGGAAATGCAGCAGGCTGATCTGCTCCTGATTGCAGGGGATGTATTTCACAGACCGCCGCTGCTTCGTGAACTTCGGGAGATCAATGATCGCTTTGCTTCCTTATCTAAGACAAAGGTTGTTCTCATGGCGGGAAACCATGATTATATTGGAACCAATTCGTTTTATAAAGGATTTTCCTGGGCGAAAAATGTATATTTTTTCGAGGATGAAAAGATCAGTGCTGTACAATTTCCGGAATTAAAGGTGGATGTTTATGGTCTTAGCTATCACCGGAAAGAAATCCGTGAACGGCTGTATGATGAGGCGAGGCCGGAAGATAATGGATACTATCATATTTTGCTTGCTCATGGCGGAGATGAAAAGCACATTCCATATACAAAAGAAAAACTTGCAAAGAACGGATTTGATTATATTGCCTTTGGACATATTCATAAACCGGGGATGCTCCTGCCGGGTCTGGGAGTGATGGCCGGAAGTCTGGAGCCGACAGATCATACCTGTCTTGGAACTCACGGATTTGTGCGTGTGGAAGTAAAAGAAGGAAGAAATCAGATTTCCCTGGTACCTTTTGCGAAGAGAGAGTACAAAACATTGACGTTGGAAGCAGACATTGGGGATACCATGGGAAGTATTTCCAGACGCCTTGGTGAGAAAGTTACAGAACTGGGCAGAGAGAACGTTTATGATGTGACCATAAGTGGAAAGCGTCATGCTTCTTTGGAAATCATGGAAGAGAAATTGAAAAGTGTGGGAAATATCCGTGTAATTTTCGACAAAACTGAACAATACTATGATTATGAGCGGTTAGAAAAGGATTATAAAGGCTGCCTGCTGCAAAGATATATTTCATCCTTTGCGGGGCAGGAAAAACCACTGGAAAAGAAAGCCCTAAGCTATGGTGTTGAGGCGATTCTGGAGGCATTAAAACCATGAAGATCAGAGAATTGAATTTGAAAAACTTTGGGAAGTTTTCAGAAGCAGAATTTTGTTTTGCTGATGGGATCAATGTGATCTATGGGGCAAATGAAGCCGGAAAAACTACAATCTATCAAGGGATTGGAGCCTTGCTTTTTGGACTTGAAAAGCAGAGAGGCAGAGCGGCGAAAAGCGACACTTATACGACTTATCAGCCATGGGAAAATAAAACGTGGTATGAGGGCAGCTTAAAATTTGAAACAGGTGGAAAAATATTTCGTCTTGAGAGGATTTTTTATCACACGGAGAAGTCTGCCAGTCTGATTTGTGAAACAGATGGAGAGGAACTGTCTGTGGAACAGGGGGATCTGGAAATGCTTCTTGGCACCATAAATGCAGAATTGTATTTTAATACGGCGGCAGTTGGCCAGTTAAAGATGAAGCCTCAGGATATTATTTACAGCTATCTGAAAAATTACATTGCCAGTGTCCATGAGTCCGGTAAAAATGCGACAGATGTGGTAAAAGCATTACAGATTTTAGAAAACAGAAAGAGAATTCTGGAACAGCAGAAGAAAAAACAGCGGGGAGAAATCCATGAACAGCTTACAAAATTGGATGCTGGACTGGAACTGATGGAAAAGGAAATTTCAGACTGTTTAAAGCAGCTGGAACTGTTGGAAAAACAAAAGGTGCAGACAGACGGGCAGTTCAAAGAAACAGGAGGTTTTTTTGCGAAAATTCTTTCCTGGTTGAAACGGATTTTTTGCAGGAACCGCTGGCAGGAAGAAGAAAAGAACAGAAGAGAAGAAAGATTAAAACTGGAAGAAAAAAAGAAGTTTTTGAGGGAACTTCTTGGAGAAAAAGAAAGCCGGAGAGAAGAATTCATACTTGAAAAGGATTCTTTTTATGAAAAATTACATGAACAGTCAAAGGATGAAGAAATAGGAGCCCTGGAGCTTGCCATGGACAGGATTCGGGAGCTTTCTGCTCTTCGAAAGGAAGAGGTTTTAGAACAGCTTTTAGAAAAGACTTCCAAAGTCCTGACGCAGATAACGAAAGGAAAATATCGGAAACTGATACTGGAAGAAAATACGGAACCGGTTGTCTGGGACGGAAACAGAACGGTAAAATTATTCCAGTTAAGTACAGGCTGCGCAGATCAGGTTTATCTGGCACTGCGAATTGGCTTGCAGGATCTGCTGTTGGAAGAAGATACTTTGCCGTTGATGTTTGATGATGCCTTCGTATATTTTGATGATAAACGTCTGGAACAATTGCTGTTGTACTTAAACAGTCTTGACAGACAGGTGCTTCTGTTTTCCTGTCACAAAAGAGAGCTTCGTATTTTGGAAAAACATCGGATTCCTTATGGGAAAATATTGTTGTAAAAATCCCCTAGGGGAGATTGTACAAAAAATAAAATGATGTTATACTTCCATAAGCTAAAGAAGGGAAATAATGAAAGGCAGGGATGAGCATGGAAGGAAAACATACACATATCGCAGAAGACGGGACGGTTTATGAACATACACATCACGAACATGTTCATTCACACGAGCATAGTCATGAGCATAACCACGAGCATGGACATAGCCACGGACATGTACATACCAACACAAAGGCAGTACTGAACCGTTTGTCCAGAGCGATTGGCCATCTGGAATCTATCAAACGAATGGTAGAAGATGGAAGAGACTGCAGCGAAGTTTTGATTCAGTTATCCGCAGTAAAATCAGCGATCAACAATACGGGAAAGGTTATTTTAAAAGATCATATTGAGCATTGTATGGTGGACGCGGTGGAATCCGGTGACCACAAGGCGATTGAGGAGCTGACAGAGGCCATTGACCGTTTTATGAAGTAGTGATATACTACATTTTGATGTTTATTGAAGAAAAATGTGGTGAATTAACAAGATATTGTGGCAGGGGGATGAAATGATTTACGTAATAAAAAAAGACGGAACGAGAGAAAAGTTCAATGTGGAAAAGATTATCAATGCAGTGAACAAATCTGCAAACCGTATTCTTTACACATTTACAGAAGATGAAAAACGTCGAATCTGTGACTTCGCTTTTTCGAAAGCAGAGTCTCTTGATAAAGAAAATATTGACATTCAGGATATGCATAATATCGTGGAAGGTGCACTGGAACAGGTAAATCCTGCAGTTGCAAGAAGTTATCGGGATTACCGTAATTATAAAAAAGACTTTGTTCACATGATGGATGATGTATATACAAAAAGCCAGTCAATCCGCTATATCGGGGATAAAAGCAATGCAAATACAGACAGTGCGCTGGTTGCTACAAAACGAAGTCTGATCTTTAACGAATTAAATAAAGAATTATATCGTAAATTCTTTATGAATCGTAATGAGCTTCAGGCGTGTCGTGACGGTTATATTTATATCCACGATCAGTCTGCACGTCTCGATACCATGAACTGTTGTCTCTTTGACGTAGGAAATGTACTTAGAGGCGGCTTTGAGATGGGGAATGTCTGGTACAATGAGCCAAAGACACTGGATACAGCTTTTGATGTTATGGGCGATATTATCTTAAGTACCGCCGCACAGCAGTACGGTGGCTTTACAGTGCCGGAGGTAGACAAAATTTTAGCTCCATATGCTGAAAAAAGCTATGAAAAATATAAAAATGAATTTAAAATGTTCGGAGACCCAACATGGGAAGGTCTGGATGAAAAAGCAGAACACTATGCCATAAGCAAAGTAAGACGAGACTTTGATCAGGGATGGCAGGGAATCGAATATAAATTAAATACCGTAGGTTCTTCCCGAGGAGATTATCCTTTCGTAACCGTAACCCTGGGTCTTGGTACAGAACAATTTGAAAAAATGTGTAATATTTCTCTTTTGCAGGTTCATAAACAGGGACAGGGAAAATCCGGAAACAAAAAACCGGTATTATTCCCGAAAATCGTATTCTTGTACGACGAAGAAATCCATGGACCTGGAAAGTGCTGCGAGGATGTGTTTGAAGAAGGCGTTGACTGTTCTTCTAAGACCATGTATCCGGACTGGCTTTCCATGAGCGGAAAAGGTTATATTGCCAGCATGTACAAACGTTATAAAAAAGTAATCAGTCCAATGGGATGTCGGGCGTTTTTAAGTCCATGGTATGAAAGAGGCGGTATGCATCCGGCGGATGAAAATGATGTTCCGGTATTTGTGGGACGCTTTAATATCGGTGCAGTCAGCCTGCATCTTCCGATGATCCTGGCAAAGTCCCGTGCAGAAAACAGAGATTTCTACGAAGTGCTGGACTACTATCTGGAAATGATTCGCCATCTCCATATTCGCACCTATGAATATTTAGGAGAAATGCGTGCATCCACAAATCCTCTTGCATACTGCGAGGGTGGATTCTACAAAGGGAACTTACAGCCACATGAAAAGATCAAGCCGCTTCTTCGTGCAGCAACAGCATCCTTTGGTATCACAGCGTTAAACGAGCTGCAGGAGCTTTACAATGGAAAATCCATTCGTGAAGACGGACAGTTTGCCCTGGATGTATTGGAATATATCAATAAAAAAATTGCACAGTACAAAGAAGAAGATGGAAATCTTTATGCAATTTATGGAACACCGGCAGAAAGCTTATGCGGTCTTCAGATTGAGCAGTTCCGTAAAAAGTACGGTATCGTAGAGGATGTTTCTGACAGACCATATGTAAGCAACAGTTTCCACTGTCATGTGACGGAACAGATGACTCCGATTGAAAAGCAGGATTGCGAAGGACGTTTCTGGGAACTTTGCAACGGTGGAAAGATTCAGTATGTCAGATATCCGATCGGATATAATAAAGATGCCATCCGTACCCTGATCAGACGTGCCATGGAACTGGGGTATTACGAAGGCGTGAACTTATCTTTGGCATATTGTGATGACTGCGGACATCAGGAACTGGAAATGGATGTGTGCCCAAAATGCGGTTCCAAAAACTTAACAAAGATTGATCGTATGAATGGATATCTTTCCTACAGCCGTGTACATGGGGATACCCGTCTGAACAAAGCCAAAATGGCTGAAATTGCAGAGCGTGTCAGCATGTAGGAAATAAATCACAAAATATTGAATCATTACGAATAATGAAAGACCAAACTCCACATCATAAGGATATGCAGGTACTTCCTGCAAAAAAATGATGTGGAGTTTTTATATGGAATATTTCAAAGCATTTGTGGTTGGCGGAATCATCTGTGCATTGGTGCAGATTTTAATGGAAAAAACGAAAATGCTGCCGGGGAGAATCATGGTAACTCTGGTGTGTACAGGGGCAGTTCTTGGATTCCTTGGGGTATATCAGCCTTTTGCGGATTTTGCAGGAGCGGGTGCCACAGTACCATTGCTTGGGTTTGGCAATATCTTATGGAAGGGGATGCAGGAGGCCATCGATAAAGACGGTTTTCTTGGGATTTTTCGGGGCGGATTTACTGCCAGTGCAGCTGGTATTGGTGCGGCATTGATTTTTGGCTATCTTGCCAGTTTGATTTTTAAACCGAAAATGAAGAAATGATAAGAAGGTGCCCATGACAGCAAAAATGTCATGGGCGTTACTTGTGTATTGAGAGAAAAATTGCTATACTATTCATAAAACTGATCGTGTAGGTACTTATGACAAATCAGACAACAATGCTTCGTGAAATTATAGAGGAGCATTCAGACAGAATTAAAAACATGAAAAAATATTACCCATATTTTCGATTGGCGGAAACGTCGCTGGCACAGTATCGTGACGGGGCGTTTGCTGATCTGGATATGGGTTATATCACGTTGGCAGTCATTCGTTTTTTTATTGAAGAAAATAATTTCAAGGAAAAGGATGTCACTTATCAGGAATACTATGCCTTTTTAAGAGAGCTTTTAAAAAGGGATTTTGAATTAGAGCTTGAAAAAGAGGAAGAGCAGGAGTTGATTGCTTTTCTTTTTGACAAACTGAAAAATGAAGGGAAACCTTTTAGTTTTGACTACTACGACCCGGTGGACCATAAGCGTAAGACCATGCGCAGCAGATTTATGGACAGTAAGATCGAGGATGGGGTAGTCTATTATTATATTACCTCCGATGCCATTGAATTTTATCTGGATACCAAGGAAATCAAGGATGAAAGTACGATTAATGTGGAACAGCTGCTTCTGGAAAAGCTGATCAGTACCCAGAATTTCCGCGGTGGTACAGAGGTTGCGAGACGTATCAATAACGAAGTAGGGCGCCTGATGCGCCAGAAAAATGAAGTACTTGGAATCCTAAGCTATGACGTGTTTGCAGGAGTAGAAGCTTTTGAAAAGTTCATGGGCAGCACCATGCGCTGGTTCAAAGAAGAACAGAAGCTTTTTTCCAGAAACAGTGACCTGATTCACAAGGCTTTGGAACGGGCGGAAGCCGATGGAGAACAGTATCAGGCCATTGATGAAATTTATCAGCTGGAGCTGGAACTTAAAAAGGCCATCGCAAGGCACAGTGAGCTTCTGGGGGCATGTATGACACTCCAGAAAAAAGTAGGTGAACTGGTTGCAAAATCAAAGTTTGCCGCATTGAAACGTTCTCTGGATTTTAAGCGGATAGGACAAAGACTGATGGAACGGGACCGGGCAGATTTGCTGGGAATGCTGGTGATGCCGCTGTTTGATGTACATACTTCCAAGACAATACCTCTGACCAGACTGGAAGATCTTTTGCTGGTAAATCCGGAAAAGGCGGAAGCGGCAGAGGCTGTTTTGGTGGGAGAAGAGCAGATTTATGTTTACGAGGATGAGATTGAGGATGCAAGAATTCAGAAAAATTATATGCTCCTATTTGAAAATCTTCTGCAGACATTAAAAAATAAAACAACATTTACACTGAAAGAATGGCAGGAGCAGTTAAAATTACAGCTGGGAGAAACGGTTGTGAAAAATGCAGACTATTATTCTTTTCTGGTGCATCTGGCACAGAAAAAAGAGTATATCGTAAAACAGATGATGGAGAAACCGGATACATTTTTAGAAGAGGCCGTAAAGGTCTTTTTGGAAGAACATGAAGAATATGCTGGAATATCGCTGACACTTACCATGCTGCCGGAAGAGGAACTTCTTCTGGGAGAGCATATGTCTGTTACAAATTTACTGATAGAGAGGGAAAACGAATGATGGAAAACAGGAATCTGGAAAAAGCATTGGAATTGATTTCGGATCTGATTCAGGGTGAAGAAAATCCTGTGCTTTATGAAGAATATATTTCCAACTCAGAAGTTTACCGTCTGACGGATATGATCGCGAAGAAACTGGGTTTATATATTTATGAATATCAGAATCATCTGTACATGACAAGCGGAGAAAATAATCGTGTATTTGGTTTTACCAATGAGGAGCTGAAAAAGGCCATCGGTGTGAGACTGAACCGGGAATTGTATTTGTGTTACTACATCATTTATACAATTATGATGCAGTTCTATCAGGATTCTGCCACCTACAGCTATATTGAATATGTAAAAATTGATGATGTGATCAGTGCAGTAGATCAGGGGCTTGGCACCGTGATCTCACAGATTGAAGTGCTGGTATTAAGCGAGATTGAGGAAAATTCCTTCAAGACACTGGCATTGATGTGGGAGGATCTGCCGATGATCACCACTGAGGAATCCACAGTGCGAAGAGCAGCCAGAAATTCAAAAATCGGTTATGTAAAAATGGTAGTAAATTTTATGGTCAGTCAGAGACTTCTTCTGGAAGCAGAAGAGCGTTATTACCCAACAGAGAGATTTCGTGCGCTGATTGAAAACTATTATACAGAGCATCAGGGACGTCTCCATGAATTACTGAACGGAAAGGAAGAATAATCATGCCGCATATTAACAGAATTCGTGTGAACAATGTAAAATACAATTTCGGCACGCAGTACTATGATGATTTTGTCATGCGTTTTTCCGGGAAAAATACCATTTATGATCTGGCAAACGGCGGTGGAAAAAGTGTGCTCATGCTGCTTTTGTTACAAAATCTTATTCCAAACTGTACACTGGATGAAAAACAGCCAATTGAAAAATTATTCCGTTCAGGTAATGGAAATACTACCATTCATTCCATGATTGAGTGGAAATTAAATCCATGTCATGTAAAAAATGGATTTCAGTATATGACTACGGGTTTTTGTGCCCGAAAAGCAAGAGGTGCAGGAGAAGAAGGCGAGACCGCTGGGGACAGAGCTTCCATTGATTATTTTAACTACTGTATTTTTTATCGTCAGTTTAATGACAATGATTTGAAAAACCTGCCTTTATCCAACGGAAAAGAGCGCATCACTTATCTGGGTTTGCGTTCTTACTTACAGGAGCTGGAGAAAAAAGACTTCCATGTGGAAGTAAAGATTTTTGACCGTAAAGGTGATTATCAAAGATTTATCAGTCAATATGGACTTTTTGAAAGTGAATGGGAAATCATCAGAGGAATCAATAAGACAGAGGGTCATGTGCGTACTTATTTTGAAACCAATTACCGCACAACACGCAAAGTGGTAGAAGATTTACTCATTGAAGAGATCATCGAAAAATCCTTTTATCATAAAACGGGGACTGACCGGGAGGCAGGAGAAATGGCAAATACACTGCTGGACTTAAAGGACCAGCTTGTTTTGCTGTCCCGGAAAAAGAATGAAATCCATTATTATGACAGACAGACGGATCTGTTATCTGAATTTGCGTCCCGTGTAGGCAGTCTGCAGGGAATGTATTTCAAAAAACAGGGGCTGGAAGAGCAGCTGGTAAAAACCTACAATACAACGTTAAAACGCCGTCTGCAAAAAGAGCATGCCCATGAAGAACTGACTGCCAAATCAGAAGCACTGGCGGAGCAGAAGCTGGAAGTGTCACGTCAGATTGACACTGCCGGTATTTTGAAAAAAGAATTACAGTTGGAAGTTTTGGAGGCACAGGTACAGGAAAAACAAAAAGCAATCGAAGAAGCATCTGCCATTGGTGATAAAAGACGCAGACAGCTGGAAGAAAGAGAATGCGACAATTATTACCTGAATTATCTGGAATATAAAAAAGAATATCTTGCAGCGAAAAAGGCCGTGGAAGAGGTTTTTAGTGGAAGTGAAACACTGGAAGAAGATTTGTTTGCAGTTGCAAATGAATGGAAAGTTTACATAGAGCAGGAACAAAAAGATCTTGCAGACAGGATCACCGAACTGCAGGAGGAAACTTCTTTGCTGGAAACAGAAAAATCAGAGCTTGAAGCCGAAGAAAAGAAGCTGGCGGTTAAGCTTGAGGTTCTGGAAAATGCGGTAAAGAAGCAGGAAGAAGAAAAACAGAAATTAAATGAGAAAATTCATGAACTTTCCCGTCAGGAAAGCGTATTGTTTTTCTCTGATATGAAAGGACAATGCGAAAAAGCAGAAAGGGCATGCAGTGTCCTTGAAAAACAGAAGCATCAGACTCTCCAGAGATTGGAACAGTGCAGAAAAGAGCTTTTTGGAGCAGAGGTGCAGAATAAAAACGTCCAGAAGGAAGAACGAAGGATTACCGCCGAGTTAGAAGTGTTAAACAAAGAGCTTGGAAAACACAGCAGGCTGACAGAACGTATGGATCAGCTGATCGGTATTTATGGCGGTACTTATGAATCTGTAGAAAATATTTTATTTCAGCAGCAAAAAGAACTGGTGCTTGCCCACCAGAAAAATGTGGATGAGAAAAAGGCTTTGCAGTCAAAGCTTGCCGCACTGGCAGATGGAATTCCGGTGCCGCTGTTTAAGGAAGTGACGGCATTTTTAGAAGATGTGGCAAGATATTATGACGAAAAAGTTCTTTCGGGCTATGATTACCTGCGGGAAAAAGAGGCGGATGTGCGTGAAATCCTGTTGGAACGTTATCCGATGCTTCCCTATGCAGTTGTTACAAACGCAAATCTGGAAACCATTGCAGCTGACCGTAAGTTAAGAGAAAAAGATTTTGGGGAAGTCCTGATTCCGGTCATCTCATTTGCTGCACTGGAACGGGAAAGGGAACTTCTGGATGATACGTCCATGATTTTTATCGGAAAAAGCCCGGATAAAGAGAAAATCAAAGAAAGGCTTGCAAAGCTGGAGACGATTTTTGCAAGAGAATATGAAAAAGAACGTGTATTAAAGCAGGATTATAATTTTGTTCAAACGTATTTACAGCAGAGAGCGGATTATGAATCACGATATGGGACTTATGATACATTAAAGAGCAGTTGGAAGCAGCTTCAGATGGAAAGGGAAGAGCTTACTGCAAAAATTCGTGGATTGGGTGAACAGGAAGAAACTCTGTGTGCTGAAATTTCCCGTCTTGAAACAGAACTGACAGAAGCCGGCCGTCATTTGGAAAATATGAGGGTGATCTATGGGCTGGAGCAGAGAAAAGATTCCCTTGAAGACGAAACTGTATTTTCAAGAAGAAGGCTGGCTGATATCAAAGCTTCTATGGAAAATACCCACAGAGCGCTTTTGAGCATCTCAGAAAGTCTGGAAAGTTCAGAACGCAGTCTGGAGATGAGACAACAGGAATTAAAGCATGTTCTGGAAAATTTTGATATTCTGAAAAATTATGTGACAGATTGTACTTATCCTGCAACAGGATTGGATAAAAAAGATCTGGAGACTGTGTTTTTGGGAAAGAAAGCAGCCTATGAGCAAAAAAATACAGATATTTCAGACAAACAAAAGCTGGCGGGATCTTATGAAAAATCCATGGAACAGCAAAAAGCCCAGCTTCAGATGCTGGGTCATACATTAGAAGAACTGGCTGAAAAGAAAAATAACGTTGGATGCATCCGTACAGAAATGGAGCAAATGCTGCACCTGAAAAAAGAGGTATTTGAGTTACAAAATCATTTGATACTTATGGAAAATGAACAGAAATCTCTGGAAGCAAGTGTTCATAAGACTATGGGAAGTATTCAGCACGCAAAACAGATGGTGGAAGAAAAATATGGTCAGCTGGAAACAGTGGAAGTCCCGGAAAATCAGCTGGATCATTTTGTGGCGCGCCAAAAAGAACAGTTAAAGGTATTGGAAAGTGAGGCAAAGGCAGACCAGAAACAGATGCGTGAACTGGAAGAGCAATGTTATGCCTTAAAAGCCATGGCTCAGGATATGGAACGTATGATGAAAAGCGCCGGAATTACACCGGAGAATATTACGGAGTGCTTAGAGACCGGTATGTCTTTAAAAGAGCAGTACGAAGATCTTCGTCAGGCTTACGAAAAGATTGTCAAAGAAGAAAAGCAGCGTCTGGAAGCGGTTGAGAAAGAAAAACTGCTGCTGACCGGGACGCTGGAAAAAATGGGAGCTTACGAGCTTTCGAAAGAAATTAAAAAGAACTTAACCCCGCCGGAAAATGAACAGCAGATCAAACAGCAGCTGGATTCTCTAAAATCAGTGATTGACTGTCTGGAGCTGGAAAAAAATCGTATTGGAAAAGATATGGATTCTCTCCAGGAGTTAAAAGATCAGTTTGAAGCACAATGTCTGCAGAACTGTCTGAATATCAAGGAGGAACTGGATCGTTTACAGAAGCTTTCCAAAATTTCCATGGATCAGCAGATGATTTCCATGATCACATTACAGGTGCCATATATTAAAGAAGAACTGTATGAAAATGCAATGTCAGAGTATATCGACAATATTATTAAACAGGTGGAAAACTTTAATACTCAGGCAGAACGCCTGAATTATATCAGAAATCAATTGGCATTCAAGCGTTTATTCTCAGTTGTCGTGACCAATATGGATGCCATTCGTTTGACCCTCTATAAACGGGAACGAATGAAAGAGCAGAGCCGTTATTTAAAATATGAAGAAGCAGTAGGAAGTACTGGACAGTCACAGGGAATTTATATTCAGTTTCTGGTGGCTATCATCAATTATATTTCCAGTATTAATTCCGGAAATGCGGATCCGCTGGAATTGAAGAAAGTGATTTTTATCGACAATCCATTCGGAGCGGCAAAAGATGTTTATATCTGGGAACCGATCTTTAAGCTGTTAAAGTCAAATAATGTGCAGCTGATTGTTCCGGCACGAGGTGCAACACCGGCAATTACCGGACATTTTGAGGTGAATTATATCCTCGGGCAGAAGCTGATCGACGGCAGACAGCAGACGGTGGTGGTGGATTACCGCAGCCAGACAGAGGAAAATGAACTGGAATATGCGGCCCTGGAATATGAGCAGGAAATCTTGCAGTTTTTTTAATATTTTTTGACAAGGTCATTGTGCATATGATAAACTGAAGAGTAGTACAATTACGAGGATTTTAGGAAAAATCAACGAAAAACAGAAGATTTATTATGAGGTGAACTCTTTTGGATAAATATGAATACAGGGTAAAGCTTGCTCAGATTGAGAAACTGGCAGCAAAAAAAGACTATGTAACTGCGGCAAAAATCGCAGACGGCATTGACTGGCGAAAAGTAAAGAGTGTGAAGACACTGAACATGATAGCAGACATCTACGAGGAAAACAATCGCTTGGAGGATTGCTACGAAATTTTAAATATGATCTATGATCGTTCTCCGATCGGACGAAGAGTTGTATATCGTATGACCGAAATTGCAACAAAAATGCATGATTTTGAGGAGGCAATCGATCTTTATAAGGAATTTGTAAGACTTGCTCCCAATGACTTAAACAGATATATTTTAAAATATCAGATTTATAGAGAACGGGGCTCTTCCGTAGCAGATCAGATTACAATTCTGGAAGAGTATAAGAGCCATGAATATGACGAAAAATGGTCCTATGAACTGGCTTGCCTCTATGAAGAGGCGGGGCTTTATGACCAGTGCGTCACGGAATGTGATGAACTGATCTTGTGGTTCAGTGAAGGCGAATATGTTGCAAAAGCCATGGAACTGAAAATGAAATATCAGCAGCTTACCGCATCCCAGCAGGAAAAATTTGAACATCGTTATGATTATCTGGCGGAGGAAGCTTTGGAAGCCCCGGTTGAGGCGGAATCATCGCAGTCAGATGCTGAAGTTCCGGTAACAGAAGAAAGCGTTGCAGCAGAAGAAAGCGTTGCAGCAGAGGAAAGTGTTGCAGCAGAGTCAACTGCAGCAGAGACAGAGGATGATACTCCAAAGGTATCAGAGATCAATACCAATAAGTTTAACACCATGAATTTGCAGGAAGAGCTTGCAAAGGGTCTTCAGATGATTCTTGCGCAGGTAGAAGAAGAAAAAGCGGAAGAGGATTCACAGGAAGAAAAATCTGACACCCAGGAATTTATACCTGTAAAAGAGATTGTGATCCCAAGAGAAGAGGCTGCAGAGGAAGAAGAACCGGTACCTGCAGAAGAGGTTGAAGAGGAAGAAGAACCGACAACGGCAGAGCAAAGCGTTCCACTTTCTGAAACTGCAGAGTTAAGAACGGAAATCTTAAAATATGTGGTGATTCCACAGGAACCGAAAATGGAAGAAATGCTCCGCACAGAAGATGACGGGCAGATCACTCTTGCTATCGGCGAGGAAAATGTATTAGAAAAACAGATTACCGGACAGCTGACTATCGAAGAAATCCTGGCAGCCTGGGATGAAAAGAAGCGTCAGGCAAAAGAAAAGAAAGAACCGATTCTTTTTGAAACAAGCGAAATTACAGGCTTGTTAGATGACTTTATACCGAAAACTCCAAAAGATGTTCAGGAACTGATTCCGGAAGATGAAGCTGAAACGGAAGAACCAGTGGAAGAACTGGTGCAAGAACCTGAGGAGGAACTTGAGGATGATCTTCCAATGGATATCGATTTTGCAGAAGCTTTAGAGGCGGCATTGGAAGAACCGAAGGAAGATGTTGAGGAACCGGAACCAGAAATGGAATCGGAACCAGAAGCGGAAGAGAAATTTGTGGGGCAGAACACAGCATCTATGCTGGATGCCATTGAGCGTGCCCTGGCAATAGAAATTTCACCGATGGAAACTTCCGGAAAATATTTGACAGAAGAACAGGAAAAGATCTTTGCATACTTTACATCGGTCAATGGTATGAAAAAGCAGTTGGTTGAACTTTTGGCAGAAGATGTTGCCTATGCAGGTATGGAAGACTCCAGAATCGGAAATCTGATTATTACAGGACATCCGGGAAATGGGAAGACAACTCTTGCCATTGATATTGTAAAGGCGTTTCAGAAACAAAGAAAGATCAAAGGCGGTAAGCTTGCAAAAGTAACCGGTGACGGACTGAACAAAAAAGATCCTCAGGAAGTGGTAAACAAGCTTGGCGGCGGTGCGCTGATTATCGAACGTGCGGGAAGCATGAAGGAAAAAACAGCAGAGAAACTTTCTTTGGCAATGGAAAGTTCAACAGGCGGTCTCCTGGTAATTCTGGAAGATGACGCAAAAGAAATTGCTGCTCTGATGGAAAAAAATCAGAAATTTGCAGTGAAGTTTAACAGATCTATTGATATTCCGATTTTCTCTAATGACGAACTGGTTGCATTTGGTAAATCTTATGCAGAAGAACAGGAATATTATTTTGATGAAATGGCAGTGCTTGCTCTTTACGACTGTATTGGTGTCAGACAGACATCAGACCATGTGGTAAACGTTGCAGAAGTAAAAGAGTTTGTAGATGATGCAATTGCTCATGCGGAAAAGAAGAGCAAAGGTCTTTTTGCAAGATTATCGAAAAAACGTATCGATGAAGACGGCAATAAGTTGCTGTTGGAAGAAGATTTTGATTATTAAAAGTTATTATTGGACTTCATGGGTTCGATAGGTTAAAATGAATGAAAGATATATTTTAGGGGGATGTTGCGATGACAGCCAAAAAGAAAACAGAAAACAAGCCGGTAGAAATGGCTTGCAAAGTAACTGATTGGGACCAGTATCTGTTTGGACAGGGGACTCACTATGAGATCTACAAAAAACTGGGTGCTCATCTGGCAGAAAAAGACGGCGTAGCCGGAACTTATTTTGCTGTATGGGCTCCGCGTGCGAAATCCGTAAAATTAATCGGTGAGTTTAATAACTGGGACGGAAAAAACCATGAAATGAAAAGATTAGAACCGCTGGGAATTTATGAAATCTTTGTTCCTGGTGTAGGGGAAGGGTCTCTGTACAAATATTTGATTGACGGCGCAGATGGAAATCTTCATTACAAATGTGACCCGTATGCGTTTAGTGCTGAGATGCGTCCTGGTACAGCATCAAGAGTTGCTGACCTTAGCTACAAATGGAAAGATTCCAAATGGATGGAAGAGAGAGCAGAAAAGGATACAGAAAAAATGCCGATTTCCATCTATGAAGTACATCTGGGATCGTGGAAGAGACATCCTCATGAAGAGGACGAAGCCGGCTTCTATACCTATGAAGAATTGGCAGAGGAACTTGTTGCATATGTAAAGGAAATGGGATATACCCACGTAGAACTGATGGGGATTGCAGAACATCCATTTGACGGTTCCTGGGGATATCAGGTAACCGGGTATTTTGCACCAACTTCCCGTTACGGAACTCCAAAACAGTTTAAGAAACTGATTGATGCTCTTCATAAAGCAAAAATCGGTGTAATTCTTGACTGGGTACCGGCACATTTCCCAAGAGATGCTCACGGTCTTGCAAACTTTGACGGATATGCCCTTTACGAATATCCGGATCCAAGAAAAGGAGAGCATCCTGACTGGGGCACAAAGATTTTCAATTATGAAATGAATGAAGTTAAGAACTTCCTGATTTCCAATGCACTTTACTGGATGGAAGAATTCCACATCGACGGTCTGCGTGTAGATGCAGTTGCATCCATGTTATATCTGGACTATGGCAAACAGGATGGTCAGTGGGTTGCAAACAAATACGGCGGGAACAAGAACCTTGAAGCGATCGAATTCTTCAAACACTTAAATTCCTGCCTCCTTGGAAAATATCCGGGCGCCCTGATGATCGCAGAAGAATCAACTGCATGGCCAAAAGTAACTGACAAACCGGAAAACGATGGTCTTGGATTTTCTTATAAATGGAATATGGGCTGGATGCATGATTTCCTGGAATACATGAAATTGGATCCATATTTCAGAAAAAATAATCATAACAAGATGACCTTCGCTGCCAGCTACATGACAAGCGAAAATTACATATTAGTTCTTTCTCATGATGAAGTTGTTCATTTGAAATGTTCTATGATCAATAAGATGCCGGGCTATCCGGATGATAAATTTGCAAACCTGAAAGCCGGTTATGCATTTATGATGGGACATCCGGGAAAGAAATTACTCTTTATGGGTCAGGAATTTGCTCAGTATCAGGAATGGAGCGAAGCAAGAGAACTTGACTGGTATCTGCTTGGAGAAGAAAAACATCAGCAGATGCAGGGATGGGTTAAAGAATTGCTTCACATGTATAAATCACATCCATGTCTGTATTCTCTTGACAGAAGCTATGACGGATTCCAGTGGATCAATCCGGATGATGCTGACAGAAGTATCTTCAGCTTTGTACGTTATGATGAAAGTAAAAAGAAGAGCTTACTCTTCGTAATGAACTTTACACCGGTGGCAAGAGAAGATTTCCGCATTGGTGTTCCACGCAAAAAACAGTACAAACTGGTTCTTAACAGTCATGATAAAAAATTTGGTGGAAATGATATTGTAGAAAACAGAGAAACTGTTTATAAAGCAGCCAAAGGCGAATGTGACAAACAGCCGTTCTCATTCTCCTATCCGCTTCCGGCATACGGTGTGGCAGTATTTGAATTCTAATTGTTTATGAAGGTATGATAAGAGGCGCTTTTAGCAGCGCCTCTTGTTTTGTCTCTGCTTTTGGAACAGGTGTTTCAGAATTCTTCGGTGTAAACATAGAGATCAGAAGAAGAATCAGTACGATTCCAAGCAGAATAAAAATGCCTGTATAGATCAATTCTTTCATATGGAGAACTACAATTTTTGTTTTGGAGCTCAAAATATTCTCCTCTGAAACATATTTTTTATAACATATGAAAAAAATATTAAAATATGCACAAAAAACTTAAAAAAAACACTTTATTTTTTTGCAATCATGCATTACTATATAAGTTAAGTTAGAAGGTTTGCACAATTGTTTATTTGTATTTTGCATAAAAACAGGGGTGTATATTTGTACAAAACGGGTAATGAAATAATTACCAAAACAAGAGGAAAAGGGGAAAAGTAGCAATGATTTCAAATCAGATCCTACAGAGCACAATCGAAGGTTTGAAGGGGATAGCACGAATCGATTTATGTGTACTTGACACAGAAGGGAAAATATTAGCCTCAACATTTAAAGAACAGGAAGACTTTGAAGGTGTGGTGGGAACATTTACAGATTCTCCGGCAGACAGTCAGGTAATTCGCGGCCATCAGTTCTTCAAGGTGTATGATGAAACCCAGCTGGAATATATTCTGGTAGCAAATGGAGGCAGTGATGATGTTTATATGGTGGGAAAAATTGCTGCTTTTCAAATCCAGAATTTACTGGTAGCATATAAGGAGCGTTTTGATAAAGATAACTTTGTGAAAAACCTCTTATTAGACAATCTGCTTCTGGTGGATATTTACAATCGTGCAAAAAAACTGCATATTCCAACAGATGTAAAACGTGTTGTATTTATTATTGAAACGGTACGTGAAAGAGAAAATACCGTGATGGAAATTGTGCGTACCATGTTCGGTGCAAAATCCAGAGATTTTATCACAGCCGTTGATGAAAAGAATGTGATCGTTGTGAAGGAACTGCTTTTAAGCGACACCTACGATGAACTTGTAAAAATTGCAAAGACAATGAGAGATACTTTAAGCGGTGAAGGAATCAAAGGCGTTCACATTGCTTATGGTACGATTGTAGGTGAGATTAAGGATGTTTCACGTTCCTACAAAGAAGCAAAAATGGCATTGGATGTAGGACGAATTTTCTTTGAAGACAGGGATGTCATTGCTTATAGTGCACTGGGAATTGGACGTTTGATCTATCAGCTTCCGATTCCGTTATGCAAGATGTTCATCAGAGAAATTTTTGATGGAAAATCACCGGATGATTTCGATGAGGAAACACTGTCTACGATTAATAAATTTTTTGAAAACAGCCTGAATGTATCTGAAACATCCAGACAGCTCTACATTCACAGAAATACACTGGTTTATCGACTGGATAAATTACAGAAAAGTACAGGACTTGACCTGAGAGTCTTCGAAGATGCTATCACATTCAAGATAGCATTGATGGTCGTAAAATACATGAAATACATGGAAACAATTGATTATTAATGAGGTATCATGCTGTGAAGGTGACAAATGTCACCTTCACATTTGTGATTCATGACAGGAAAGGCTATTATGGTCATTTCCTGTTTATATGATAGATTATGGAGGAACTTATGATACGTTTAGAGAATGTCAGCAAAAACTACTCCAATGGGGTGGAAGCGCTGAAAAACATTAATATGGAGATTGCAGACGGTGAATTTGTCTTTATCGTTGGAGACAGCGGTTCCGGGAAATCCACCCTGATCAAGCTTTTATTAAAAGAACTGGAGCCTACGGAAGGAATCATCGAAGTAGATGGGATTATTTTAGGAAAGATGAAACGCCGCTTTGTGCCGATGTATCGTCGTAAAATCGGGTGTGTATTCCAGGAATTCCGTCTTCTGAAAGACAGAAATGTTTATGAAAACGTAGCTTTTGCCCAGAGAGTTGTAGCAACTCCTTCAAAGAAGATCCGCAAGGATGTGCCAAGGATTCTTTCAACAGTGGGACTGGCGGAAAAGTATCGCTCCCTGCCAAAGCAGTTATCCGGTGGAGAGCAGCAGCGAGTGGCCCTTGCAAGAGCACTGGTAAACAAACCATCCATCATTCTGGCAGATGAGCCAACAGGAAATCTGGATCCAAAAAATTCCAGAGAAATCATGAAGCTTCTGACAGAGATTAATGAAAAAGGAACTACCGTTGTGGTTGTAACACACGACAGAGAAATGGTAAATTTGATGAAAAAAAGAGTAATCGCTATGAAAAAAGGCGTCATTGTAAGTGACGAGCAAGGTGCTGGGTACGATTATGAGATTTAGTTCTTTAGGTTACTGTATTTCCCAGGGATTTAAAAATATTTGGAGACATAAAATGTATTCCTTAGCTTCTATGGCTACCATGGCAGCCTGCATTTTTATGTTTGGAATTTTTTTCTGTCTTGTACAGAATATTAATTATATTGTAGAAATTGCTGAAAGCGGTGTGGCAGTGACTGCCTTCTTTGACGAAGGTATGTCTGAAGCGGAAATCTTCGAAATTGGAGAAAAGATTGAAGCAAGAAGAGAAGTTACCGAAATGGTTTATGTTTCGGCAGAGGAAGCCTGGGAGGAATATAAAGAGATTTATTTTTCAGAAAATCCACAGTTGGCAGAAGGTTTTGCAGACGATAATCCGCTGGCCAATTCCGCCCATTATGAAATTTATGTAAGCGATGTTGAATTACAGGATGAGCTTGTGATCTATCTGGAGTCTATGAAAGGGGAGAACGGGATTCGTAAGATCAACCAGTCAGAGGATATTGCAAATATTTTATCAGATTTTAATGTGCTGATAGGCTATGCATCGGTTGCCATCATTGGTTTGCTCCTTGCAGTTTCTGTATTCCTGATCAGCAATACGATTACCATTGGGATCAATTCAAGACGGGAAGAAATCGGAATCATGAAACTGATCGGTGCAACAAATACATTTGCAAGAACTCCGTTTTTAATTGAAGGAATTGTAATCGGTCTTGTGGGTGCGCTGATTCCACTGGTGGCACTGTTCTTCGGATACAGAGAGCTTGTTTCCTATGTTATGGGAGAATTTCATCTGCTCACAGGTGTACTGCAGTTTTTACCGGCAGCAGAATTGTTCAGAGCACTGATTCCGGTGGCACTGATTTTAAGTGTAGGCATTGGTTTCTTTGGAAGTTTCTTTACAACAAGAAAACATTTACGCGTTTAGACGGGAGATACAGAGTTCATGCATTTATACCGTAAATACATAAAACAGGGGCTGGCATTTTTGCTGCTCCTGCTTACCGTTTTTAGCAGTGTTCCATGTGTACACGCTACAGAGGAGTCTGAAGCACAGACAGAAGAATCCTCCAAGTCAGAGGAATCAGAAGATGAGGAGGAAGAGGCCTCCAAAGAGGAGGAACGACAGGAAGAACTGGATCGGCTGGAAGATGAAAGACAGCAGACACTGGATGCTATCGACAGCCTGAAAAATTCCATCACAAGCGTACAGAAGGATATTAACAGTCTTCAGACAGAAAAAAACAACATTCAGAGCTATATTAATCAGCTGGATAAAAAAATGAATACCCTGGCAAGTGAAATCGCGGGTTTTGAAAAGCAGATTGAAGAGAAGATTGCAGATATTGAAGAGACAAAGGAAGAATTGGAAGAAGTAAAAATTGCGTGTGAACAGCAGTATGAATCTATGAAGATGCGCATACAATTTATTTATGAAAATCCAAGTGAATCCTTATTCGAGATGCTTGTTGCAACTGATAACATGGTGGATTTTATCAATCGCGCAGATTATGTGGCATCCATGTCAAGATATGACAGGGACATGATGAATAAGCTGATTGAGACAAAAGAAGAGATTGCATTGAAGGAAGAAACTCTGGAAGCAGAGCTTGAAGAGCTGAAAATGATGCAGGCAGAATTAGAATCCCAGAAAAAGAAGGTGAATGCCAGCATCAATGCCAAGAAAGGCGAATTGACAGCAAAGGCAAATGAACTTGGTGATGCCACAGCGGATCAGGCGGAATATAAGGCACAGCTGGAAGAACAGGAAAAACTGCTGAATGAAATCGAAGACCAGATTGCCAGAACAGCTAATCCGGATGCATATCAGGGAAGTATTACAGGATTTATCTGGCCATGTCCTGCTTATACAAGAATCAGCAGTTACTTTGGTCCAAGACCGCAACCGGTTCCGGGTGCTTCTACCAACCACAAAGGGGTGGATCTGGCGGCACCGTATGGATCTGCAATTCTGGCATCAGCAGCAGGTGTGGTAACGACATCAACCTACAGCAAATCTGCGGGAAATTATATTGTAATTGCTCATGGAAATGGGACATCTACAGTTTATATGCATGCTTCTGCACTGTTGGTTTCTGTAGGGGAAGAGGTAAGTCAGGGACAGACCATTGCGAAAGTAGGATCTACCGGTTACTCCTCTGGAAATCATCTGCATTTTGGTGTGATTAAAAATGGAAGCTATGTAAATCCATTAAATTATATTTAGTCCGTAAAGGAAGTAGTATGGAAGAACTTGATATTCAAAAAAATGAAATAGAAGAGAAGGAAAAGGGCGGATTCTGGAAGGGCTTTTTCTGTGCAGCAATCCTTTTTGTCGTGATCGGGGCAGCTGCGCTGGGGATTGGTTTTTTTGTAAAAGTGAGAACCTATCCTGACAGCACGAGAGGTTTGGTGACGCAAAACCAGGAAGTGCTGTCAAAGCTTGAAATGCTGGAAATGTATATCCGCGGCTATTATCTTGACGAAATCGATGATGACCAGATGGAGGATTATCTTTATTATGGTCTTGTAGCAGGCCTTGGAGATCCTTATGCTGCTTACTATAATGAAGAAGAAACACAGAGCATGCTGGATTCCAGCAGCGGAAATTACTGCGGAATTGGTGCCGTGTTCTCACAGAATCTGATGACGGGCGTGATTACAGTCACAAGAGTTTACGAGGGCTGTCCGTCCTATGAGGCCGGCATTTTACCGGAGGATATCCTTTATATGGTAGAAGGTGAGGAAATTACCGGTCAGGACCTGACCAATGTGGTTACGAAGATCAAGGGAGAAGAAGGTACAGAAGTTACCATTACCATGCTTCGTGGAGAGAAAACCATTGATTTTACCATGAAACGTCAGATGATCGAGGTGCCTACCATCGAGCATGAAATGCTGGCTGACCATGTGGGTTACATTCTCATTACAGAATTTGACGGTGTGACGGATGAACAGTTTGGAGAAGCATTGGATGAACTGGAAACTCAGGGGATGAAAAGCCTTGTGATCGATTTAAGAAATAATGGCGGCGGAAGTGTGGAATCCGTGTGTAATATTGCAGATGTTCTTCTTCCGGAAGGACCGATTGTATATACGGAATATAAAGGAGAAGAACGGGAAGCAAGGAATTCCGATAAGGAGTGTATTGAGATTCCCATGGCAGTGATCATCAATGGAGCCAGTGCAAGTGCATCGGAAATTTTATCGGGTGCTTTGCAGGATTATGGTGCTGCTAAGATTGTAGGGACACAGTCCTATGGAAAAGGAATCGTACAGAGTGTACTGGATCTGCAGGATGGAACGGCACTGAAGCTTACCACTGCAAAATATTACACTCCAAATGGCAATGATATTCACGGCGTGGGGATTACTCCGGACGTGGAGATTGATCTGCCGGAAGAATTAAAAACAGAAGTGACTCTTTCCTTAGAAGAGGATGTTCAGTTACAGAAAGCAATTGAGGTGCTACAGCAGTAGCACCTCTTTTTTATGAATTGCGAAATCTAAAATATCAGACGGAATGATTTCGATGCGGCCATTGGTGCCGTCTACCAAAAGCTCTGTGATGTGTTTCTCCAAATCCAGGGGAATCAGCACTTCGAAACAGACATCCGCCCCATAATCTTCGGAAATAATGGGAATACTGTTATTCATAAGAAGATACTGAACCCGGCCCAGGTCAGAATAGTTGGTTTGTAAAAGCAGTGATCGTCCCTGTTGTTTTTCTAAGATCAGAGAGTTTGCCAGTCCTTCTTTGGCAGCTCCGGAATATGCCCGGACAAGACCGCCGGTTCCAAGCAGTGTACCACCGAAATATCTGGTTACAACCACAGCCATATTATGAATATTTTCTCCAAGCAGCACATCCAGCATAGGTTTTCCGGCGGTGCCTCCCGGTTCGCCATCATCGGAAAAACGCTGGATTTCATGGTGGTCACCTAAAACATAGGCATAACAATTGTGCCTTGCATCCCAGTACTGTTTTTTTGTTTTTTCAATAAATTCCAATGCTTCTTCCTGAGAAGAAATTGGAAGTGTGGTAGCGATGAAACGAGATTTTTTTTCCTCTAATTCCCCTACACCGCCTTCATAAAGAATTTTGATACCCTGTGCCATAGCGGCTCCTTTTTCTTAAATATTTCTTACAATCATACATATTTTCTCTTAAAAAAGCAAGTTTCCCTTTATTTCATAAAGTGGATTTGCTATAATACTGGGATAAAGGAGGCAGGACTATGAATTATAGTAAGAAGGAAACTTCAAAAAAACAGAAAGCACTTCGTTCCAAAAAGAAAAAAGTTGGAAAGAAGCTGGGCGTGATTTTTTTGAAGGCATTTCTCGTTTGTATGATTGCAGTAGTCGTTGTAGTTGGCTGTGCCGGCATTGGAATCATCAAAGGCGTGATCGACAATGCACCGGACATCACAAGTGAAAGTGTTATTCCGAAGGGATATAAATCTACAGTCTACGATTCAGAAGGCAACAAGATGCAGGAACTGATCGCATCCGGTACAAATCGTACCATGGTGACTATCGACCAGATTCCAAAGCATGTACAGAATGCATTTATTGCAATCGAGGATCAACGTTTCTATGAACATAATGGAATTGATATTCAGGGTATTGTACGAGCAGGTTTTACATTTGTAACCTCTGGTTTTAATGTAAAACAGGGTGCCAGTACCATTACTCAGCAGCTGTTAAAAAACAATGTGTTTGACTTTATGTCAGAGGAAGGCCTGGCAGACAGTATTGAACGTAAGATTCAGGAGCAGTATCTGGCGCTTCAGCTGGAAAAAACCATGGAGAAAAAAGATATTCTTCAGGCTTACTTAAATACCATCAACCTTGGGCAAAATACACTGGGTATTCAGGCTGCCAGCAACCGCTACTTTGGGAAAAATGTAGGGGAGCTTAGTATTGCAGAAGGTGCAGTGTTGGCAGGGATTGCAAAAAATCCGGAAGGATACAATCCTATCAGAAACCCGGAGGATAATAAAAAAAGAACAGCCCTTGTTCTGAATAACATGCGTGAACAGGGAATGATTACATCGGCAGAATACGAGGAAGCAATTGCAGAAGATGTATACAGTCATATTAAAAATGTAAATGAGACTGTGTCGGAAAGTGCAAAGGTAAACTCTTACTTTACAGATGCTGTGGTAAATGCTGTTCTGGAGGATTTGAAGGAATTAAAAGGCTATTCTGATACCCAGGCATATAATATGCTCTACGGCGGCGGCCTGAAAATTTACACAACCATGGATCCGGCCATTCAGAAAATTATGGATGAAGAGCTTGCAAATCCAGACAACTTCCCGAATACATTTAAAATCGGTCTGGAATATGCCATGACCACTGTAAAGGAAGACGGAACCACAACCAACTACAGTCAGGAAATGATGCAGGCCTATTTTAAGGAAAAAAATGGCGTAAAAACCTATGAGCTGCTCTATGCAGATGAGGAAGCAGCGCAGGCTGCCATTGATGAATATGAAGCGTCAATTATTGAACCGGAGGATACTGTTTACCGTAATATCAAAATGACAGTTCAGCCACAGGTATCTATGGTGGTAATGGATCAGTATACAGGTGAAGTAAAAGGTATTCTTGGCGGTCGAGGTGATAAAACTGCAAATCTGACATTGAACCGTGCAACAGACGCGGTAAGACAGCCGGGATCTACATTCAAAGTGGTTGCAGCCTATGCGCCGGCTCTGGATGCAGCAGGAATGTCTCTTGCATCTACCCAGTACGATGGTCCATACATTTATGAGGACGGTCAGGATAAGCGTCTTGTAAAAAACTGGGCTGGAGATCCGTATACGGGCTGGACATCGATCCGATATGGGATTCAGCAGTCGAAAAATATCATGGCGGTAAAAACCTATACCCAGAACGGTTCTGCAATCGGCCTTAGCTATCTGGATAAATTTGGTTTTTCCACAATTCAGACAGTCACTGATGCAAATGGAAGAAACGATTATGGTCCGACAGTTGCACTGGGTGGTTTGACAGTGGGTGTCACAAACCTGGAACTGACAGGTGCTTATGCAACCATTGCCAATGCAGGCTTCTATCAGGAGCCAATCTTCTACACAAAAATAGAAGATCAGGAAGGAAATGTAGTTATTGATAAAACCATTGACAGGGAAAGTCATCAGGTAATTTCCGAAGCAAATGCATGGCTTTTAACTTCGGCAATGCAGGATGTTGTCACAAAAGGTACCGGCGGCGCAGTGAATTTCTCAGGAATGACCATTGCAGGAAAGACCGGTACGACCTCAGACGACAAGGATGTCTGGTTTGTTGGTTATACCCCGTATTATACCGCCGGTGTATGGGCAGGATATGATATTCCGACTTCGAAACTGAAAGGAACAGGGGAAAAGAATTATCATAAAAAGCTCTGGAAATCAGTCATGTCCAGAATTCACGAAGATTTGGAAAATAAAGCCTTTGAAAAGCCGGAGGATATTGTGCAGGTGGCTGTATGCTCTGAATCAGGTAAGCTTCCGGTGGCAGGATTATGTGACTGCGATCAGAGAGGAAGCTGCGTGGTAAATGAATACTTTGTGAAAGGATTTGAGCCAAAGGAAACCTGTGATATTCATATCATGGCAAAGGTGTGTCATGTGACAGGTCAGCTTGCAACGGATATGTGTTACTGGCCGCTGGAGCAGGTGAGAGTCATCTTGCCGGTTCTTCAGGAAGGTGCACCGGATGATCCGACGGCAGATACTGCCTACGGAGTCTCCATGCTTCCGCAATACACATGTTCTACATGTACAGGAGGTGCACAGCTGCCGAGCATTACAGTTAATGAAAATTATGACAGATTACAAAGTATCACTGCTGCTCGCAAGCAGTAATTATTAATTAATATAGCAGTTTTAGTAAAACAAGCCGAGGTTAAGCGAAGCCTCGAGGCGGTTTAACTCAAACTGCTATATTTTAAATTTGAGCCTAAAGGAGTGGAAAGCGATGGAGATCGAAAAAAAGTATCTTTTAAAAAAGAACCCGGATTTTTCGGTTTGTGAATATCATAAAATAGAACAGGCATATCTTTGTACGGATCCGGTGGTGAGAGTCAGACGTGAGGATGAAACTTACTATATGACCTACAAGGGAAGGGGAATGCTTGTCAGAGAAGAATATAATCTGCCATTAAACAAAGAGGCTTATGAACATCTGAAAGCAAAAGCAGATGGAAATGTGATTGGAAAAGTCAGGTATCTGGTTCCTTTAAATGATACAGGACTGACAGCAGAAGTGGACGTGTTTGACGAACCATTTGCTCCTTTGGTTATGGCAGAAGTGGAATTTGAGTCAGAGGAACAGGCGGCTGCTTTTGCGGCGCCGGATTGGTTTGGAGAAGAAGTGACTTTTGACGGAAGATATCATAACAGCTACATGAGCAAAATGAAATTTGAATAAGTAAAAGAAGGAGAAAGACTATGAGCAAAGTATATGTATTTTTGGCAGAAGGATTTGAGGAAATCGAAGGGTTGACAGTTGTAGATTTACTTCGCAGAGCAAACATTGAAACAGAAATGGTATCTGTTATGGAAGGAAAACAGATCAAAGGATCTCATGGAATTAAAGTAACTGCAGACAGCATGTTTGCAGATGTTGATTTCTCTGATGCGGATATGCTGGTTCTTCCGGGAGGAATGCCGGGAACATTGAATCTTGGCAATCATGACGGGTTATGTGAACTTTTGAAAAAACATTATGCAGAAGGGAAAAAAATCGCAGCTATCTGCGCAGCCCCAAGTGTGTTTGGTCAGCTCGGATTTTTAAATGGAAGAGTTGCAACCTGTTATCCGGGCTTTGAAGGAAAACTGGAAGGAGCCATTGTATGTGCTGCAAAAGTCGCAGTAGATGGAAATGTGACAACAGCCAAAGGTATGGGAGCTGCCATTGATTTTTCGTTAAAGCTCATTGAACAGCTGGCAACTAAAGAAACAGCTGCACAAATCAGTGACGGAATCATCTATAACCAGTACTAAAATGTGAAAAACCGCGATTTTTCAGCGATTTCCCTACAAAAAGTACTGGAAATTTGCGCATGCCTATGCTATACTCTTTGAATGTGTAATCATGCGACAGGCATGTTTATGGAAATAAGAAAAATATTTAACATAGAATGTTAAGGAGGATAAACATGAGCGTAAAAGTTGAAACACTTGAGAAGAACATGGCGAAGCTTGTCATTGAAGTACCGGCAGAAGAATTAGAAAAAGCACTTCAGGCAGCTTATAACAAAAACAAAAAAAATATCAGCATTCCAGGATTCCGTAAGGGTAAAGTACCACGCCAGATGGTAGAAAAAATGTACGGACCAGGCTTCTTCTACGAAGATGCAGCAAACATGCTGATTCCTGTAGAATATGAAAAAGCAGCAGCAGAATGTGGTTTAGAACTTGTTTCCAGACCAGTGATCGATATTGAACAGATCGAAAAAGGTAAAGCTTTCATCTTTACAGCAGAAGTTGCTGTAAAACCGGAAGTTACATTAGGGGACTACAAAGGACTCGAAGTTGCAAAAGCAGATGTAGAAGTTTCTGAAGAAGAGTTGTCCGCAGAGCTTGAAAAAGAAAGAGAAAAAAATGCAAGAACAATCAGCGTAGAAGACAGAGCAGTTGAAAACGGCGACATGATCATGCTCGACTTTGAAGGCTTTGTAAACGGTGTTGCATTTGATGGCGGCAAAGGTGAAAACCATCCATTAACAATCGGATCCAACTCTTTTATTCCGGGATTTGAAGATCAGTTAGTTGGTGCAAAAATCGGCGAAGATGTTGAAGTAAACGTAACATTCCCGGAAGAATACCAGGCACCGGAACTTGCAGGATGTGCAGCTGTATTCAAATGTAAAGTAAATGAAATTAAAGTAAAAGAACTTCCGGAATTAGACGATGATTTCGCACAGGACGTTTCTAAATTTGATACATTGGCTGAATACAAAGAAGATGTAAAGGCTAAATTAGCAGCAAGCAAAGCAGATGCAGCAAAGAGAGCAAAAGAAGATGCGGTGATCGAAAAAATCATTGAAAATGCACAGATGGATATTCCTGAAGCAATGATCGATACACAGGCGCGTCAGTTAGTAGATGAATTTGCACAGAGAATTCAGGCTCAGGGTCTTTCTTTCGAACAGTATTTACAGTTCACAGGTATGACAATTGATACAGCATTAGAACAGATGAAACCAAACGCTGTAAAACGTATTCAGAGCAGACTCGTTCTTGAAGCAGTTGTGAAAGCCGAAAATATTGAAGTTTCTGAAGATGACGTAAAAGCTGAAATTGCTAAAATGGCAGAAACATACAAGATGGATGCAGACAAACTTGCTGAAATCATGGGTGAAGAAGAAAAGAAACAGATCCAGATGGATATGGCAATTGAAAAAGCAGTAGAACTCGTTACTGAAGCTGCAAAAGAAGTTTAGTAAGCATTAAGAGGGCGGGGCACAGTGGACACCCGCTGTGTCCCTTTTTGTTTGAAATACTAAAACAAGTATTTTTAGGAGGAGTTTTAATGAGTTTAGTACCTTATGTCATTGAACAGACCAGTCGTGGAGAACGTTCCTACGACATCTATTCCCGTTTATTAAAAGAGAGAATTATCTTCCTTGATGGTGAAGTGAACGATGCATCTGCAAGTGTGATCGTTGCACAGCTTCTTTTCTTAGAAGCAGAAGATCCAAACAAGGATATTCATTTATATATTAACAGTCCTGGCGGTTCTGTAACTGCAGGGATGGCAATCTATGATACCATGAACTATATCAAATGTGATGTTTCCACAATCTGCATTGGTATGGCAGCAAGCATGGGTGCATTCCTTTTATCCAGTGGAGCAAAAGGAAAACGTTATGCCCTTCCAAATGCGGAAGTGATGATTCATCAGCCATCCGGCGGAGCACAGGGACAGGCGACAGAAATTAAAATTGTAGCAGAACATATTCTGCGTACAAGAAGTAAATTGAATAATATCCTGGCTGCAAACACAAATCAGCCATTGGAAGTGATTGAACGTGACACGGAAAGAGACTATTACATGAGTGCTGAAGAAGCAGCCGGTTATGGTCTCATCGATACTGTGATTTCAAATCACTAATCGGAGGCATGAATGGCAAAATATAAAAATGATTTAAGATGTTCTTTTTGCGGAAAATCACAGGACGAAGTGCGCAAACTGATTGCAGGTCCTGAGGGTGTATTCATTTGTAATGAATGTGTAGATATCTGCGTTGGAATTATCGAAGAAGAGTATGATTTTGATGATGTGGAAATGGATCCGGGCGAAATCAATCTTCTGAAACCGGTTGAAATCAAGAAATTTTTAGATGATTATGTGATTGGGCAGGACACTGCAAAAAAGGTATTGGCAGTTTCTGTTTATAACCATTATAAAAGAGTTCTTGCAATGAAAAATCAGGAAAGTGATGTGGAACTTCAGAAAAGCAATATTCTGATGCTTGGACCAACGGGTTCCGGTAAGACACTGCTTGCCCAGACTCTTGCAAGAATGCTAAATGTACCATTTGCGATTGCTGATGCAACGACACTTACAGAAGCAGGATATGTGGGTGAAGACGTAGAAAACATTTTACTAAAGCTGATTCAGGCAGCAGATGGAGATGTTGCAAGAGCAGAGTATGGTATCATCTATATTGATGAAATTGATAAAATCACAAGAAAATCTGAAAATCCATCCATTACAAGGGACGTATCCGGTGAAGGTGTACAGCAGGCACTTTTGAAAATCGTTGAGGGAACAGAAGCCCATGTACCGCCACAGGGAGGAAGAAAGCATCCGCATCAGGAGCTGATTCCGATTAACACTACAAATATTTTATTTATTTGCGGCGGTGCATTTGAAGGACTGGATAAGATCATTGAACACCGCATGGATAAAAAATCCATTGGTTTCAACTCAGAGATTACAACACTGGCTGAAAAGAATCGTGGAGCTGTTTTGCGAGAGACATTGCCGGAGGATTTGATCAAATTTGGTATGATTCCGGAATTTGTGGGTCGTGTTCCTGTGACAGTGGCATTGGATGCCCTGACAAAGGAGGATATGGTTCATATTTTAACAGAACCGAAAAATTCTATTGTAAAACAGTATAAAAAATTATTTGAATTGGATGGCGTGCAGCTTTCCTTCGAAAAAGATGCACTGGAGGCGATTGCTGAAAAGACGATCACAAGAAAAACCGGTGCCAGAGGCTTACGTGCGATTATGGAAAACATGATGATGGAAACCATGTATGAAATTCCATCGGATGAAACCATCAGGCATTGTAAGATTACAAAAGAGGTTGTGGAAGGAAACGGACAGCCAGTGATAGGACGATAGAGAAAAGGGACTGTGAATCAAGCTTCATGGTCCTTTTGCGACTTTAAGGAGAAAATATATGAAAGACATCATTCAGGTAATGCCGGCCGTGGCTCTTAGAGGAATGACGATTTTACCGGATATGATTGTTCACTTTGATGTGAGCAGAAGTAAATCAAAAAAAGCGGTGGAGCGTGCCATGACCACGAACCAGAAGCTGTTTGTGGTAACACAGAGAGATCCGGATATTGAAAACCCGGAAAAGGAAGAGCTTTTTACGGCAGGAACCATTGTAACGATCAAACAGATGACAAAGTTACAGCATGGACTTCTCAGAGTGCTGGTAGAGGCAGTAGAGAGAGCCGAGCTGATTGACTGTTTAGATAATAAAGATTTTCTGGAAGCAGAGGTCAGCACTGCCAATAATGAAAATGATCTGGAAGAACTTCCGGAAGAGTGCGTTGAAGCAATGCTTCGGGGGCTTTTGGATACTTTTCAGGAATATGTGAAGGCTCACGGAAAATTAAATAAGGATGTGGCACGTCAGTTATCAGAAATGGATGATCTGGAACGTCTGATGAATCTGATTCCAGTGCATGCCATGTTAAAATGGCCGAAAATGCAGAGCATTCTGGATATGGCTAAGCTAACTGAAAAATATGAGCAGCTTCTGCTTGTGCTGAATAATGAGATGGAAGTGCTTCGTATAAAACGGGATCTGGAAGCGAAAGTAAAAGAAAAAGTAGACAAGCATCAGAAAGAATATATTCTGCGTGAAGAATTAAAGACGATCCGTGAAGAGCTTGGTGAAGATAACATTCAGTCAGAGCTGGATGCCTTTGCGGAGGAGACAAGGAAGCTAAAGGCTCCAAAGGAAGTGAAAGACAAGCTGGAAAAAGAAATTAACCGCTTGAAGCTTCTTGGAATGAATTCTTCCGAAAGCGGTGTGATCCGCGGTTACGTGGAAACACTTCTGGAAATGCCATGGAGTAAAATGCAGAAGGAGACTTCAGACATTAAACTGGCACAACAGATTCTTGACGAAGACCACTATGGACTGGAGCAGGTAAAGGAACGTGTGCTGGAATTTTTGGCAGTCCGAACATTAAATAAGCATGGGCAGAGCCCGATTCTTTGTCTGGTGGGACCGCCGGGAACGGGTAAAACATCCATCGCGAAATCCATTGCAAGAGCACTGAATAAAAAATATGTGCGCATTTGCCTTGGGGGTGTACAGGATGAAGCGGAAATCCGCGGTCACAGAAGAACTTATGTGGGAGCGATGCCCGGACGTATTGCAGCGGGTATGAAGCAGGCAGGTGTGAAGAATCCGCTGATGCTTCTGGACGAAATTGATAAGGTCAGCAGCAACTATAGAGGTGATACCTCAGCGGCACTTTTGGAAGTATTAGACAGTGAGCAGAATGATAAATTCCGTGATCACTATATTGAGCTGCCGATGGATCTGTCAGAGGTTCTATTTATTGCAACAGCCAATGATGCACATCAGATTCCAAGACCATTATATGATCGTATGGAAATCATTGAGGTTACCAGCTATACGGAAAATGAAAAGTTTCATATTGCCAGAGAACATCTGCTTCCAAAGCAGCTTGAGAAAAATGGTGTGAAGGCAGAGCAGTTAAAGATCAGTGACAAGGGGTTAAAAGCACTGATTCACGGATACACCAGAGAAGCGGGCGTGCGTTCCCTGGAACGAAGACTTGGTGAGCTTTGCAGAAAAGCTGCCCGTCAGATTTTGGAAAATGATAAGAAGATTGTAAAAATCACAGATACAAATCTGGAAAAATTCTTGGGTAAACAGGTGTACTCTTTTGCGATGGCAAACGAGGAAGATGAAGTTGGCATTGTACGAGGTCTTGCATGGACCAGTGTTGGAGGTGATACCCTTCAGATTGAAGTGAATGCAATGCCGGGAAAAGGTGAGCTTGCATTGACCGGACAGTTAGGGGATGTGATGAAAGAATCTGCCAAAGCAGGTATTACATACATTCGTTCCATAGCAGATCAGTATGGGGTAGACAAGGAATATTTTGAAAAACATGACTTCCATATTCATATTCCGGAGGGAGCAGTCCCTAAGGATGGACCATCAGCAGGTATTACCATGGCGACAGCGCTGCTTTCTGCCATTACAGAAAGAAAAGTCAAAGCATCTGTGGCAATGACAGGAGAAATTACTCTCCGAGGTCGTGTACTTCCAATCGGAGGGTTAAAAGAAAAGATTCTTGCGGCGAAAAATGCAGGAATTAAAACAGTTCTTGTTCCTAAAAAGAACGAAAAGGACATCGAAGAAATCTCTGCAGAAATCAAACGCGGTGTCCAAATTGTTTTTGTGGAAAGTATGGAACAGGTCATTGCACAGGCATTTGCGGAGTAAGGAGAGACAATGGAAACTTCATATGTAATTAAAAGTGTAGAACTGGAAACAGTTTGTGGAATCACAAGCACATTTCCGGAGAATGATAAAATAGAAATCGCGTTTGCGGGGAAATCTAATGTGGGGAAGTCTTCCCTGATCAATGCACTGGTGAATCGCAAAGCCCTTGCAAGAACCTCTGCACAGCCGGGGAAAACCCAGACCATTAACTTTTACAAAGTAAACAATGAAGTATATTTTGTAGACCTTCCCGGCTATGGTTATGCAAAGGTCAGTGAGGAAGTGAAGGAAAAATGGGGAAAGCTGATTGAGCGTTATTTACATGATTCCCAGATGTTAAAAGCAGTTTTCCTGCTGGTAGACATTCGCCATGAGCCTTCTGCCAATGACAAAAACATGTATGAATGGATCGTTTATCAGGGCTATCACCCGATTATCATTGCCACAAAGCTGGATAAGATCAACAGAAGTCAGATTCAGAAACATGTGAAAATGATCAAAACGGGATTAAATGTAAAGCCGGGAACGGTAGTCATTCCATTTTCAGCAGCCACGAAACAGGGAAGAGAGGAGATTTGGGAAACAATATGCAGTCTAAACACGTAAAAACCATTTTGAATTTACTGATTTATGTGATAGGGATTTTACTGATATGTTTATTGTTGCCTAAATTACTTAGGTTTTTTATGCCGTTTGTGATTGGATGGATCATTGCACTGATCGCCAATCCTTTGGTAAAATTTTTCGAAAAGAGATTTAAAATTGTAAGAAAACTTGGAACCTGGCTGGTGATCGTAGTCGTCCTGGTGGCGGTGACTGGAATTTGCTATGCAGTGTTTTCATGGCTGGTGCATCAGGGAATTGAGTTTGTAGAGCATCTGCCGGAAATGTACGAGGCTATGATGGAAGGATTTCAGGAAATTGGGATTGATGCCCAATTTCTGACAGAAAGTATCCGTTTTCCTTCCCTCGGTATCGCCGGAGATGCAGTGAGCAACTTGCCAAATTTATTGGTGCAGGCAGTTTTTATGTTCCTTGCAGCCTATTTCTTCATTGCTGATAAAGAAAAGATTTCTGCAGGATTTAGGAAAATTATGCCAAAAACATTTTTTGAACAATGGGAATGGTTTAAAAAGCTGTTTTCCAAGGCAGTTGGCGGATATTTTATAGCGCAGTTTAAGATTATGGGTGTGATCGCCGCAATTCTCTTTGTGGGATTTGTGATTCTGGAAGTGGATTATGCGATTTTATGGGCATTGCTCATAGCATTTCTTGATTTTATTCCATTTTTGGGAACGGGAACAGCCATCTGGCCCTGGGCAGCTTTTCAGCTTGCCACCGGAGATTATTATCTTGCCGTGGGACTGATGATCATTTACCTGATCTGTCTTCTGGTACATCAGCTGCTGCAGCCGAAATTTGTAGGCGATACCGTTGGCATGGATCCGCTGACGACTCTCATTTTTATATTTATGGGATATCAAATCAGTGGTGTGCTGGGAATGATCTTTGCAGTTCCAGCAGGAATTATTTTGATAAATCTGTATAAGGCGGGAGCATTCAAGAAGATGATAGAGGATGTTCGGTCCATGATCTCAGATTTTAATGAATATCGGAAAAGTTAAAATGCAGGGGCTTATAAAAGCTCCTGCATTAAATATGCGTATAATTTTTGATTTTTCTTTTTCCAGTTATCGCAAATGGAATTTGCCTGCCCTTCTGTAGGAACAGACAGCGTTAAATCGATGACGGCAGAATCCTTTTCCATCACACGCAGCCTTACAGAATATTCTTCATGATTATTTGGAAAATAATCTGCACGGACAGATAATTCGTCTCTTAGGGCAATGGCATGCTCCTTAAAGTATCTGGTAATATCCTCATGGATTGCAGAAGATACCATATGTCCAAAGAAGTTCAGGGTTTCTTTTCCTTTCTTTGTTATATGATAATAAGTACTGTTGCGTACTGTGTGTTCTTCGGCAAGTCCGGTTTCTGAAAGCTCTGAAAGTACCTGCTGTAATGTGAAATAATTGGTATATTCTTTCGTTAAAATAAAATCGGAAATCTGTGCATTGGTCAGTGGAAAATCTACACGGTCCAGCATCGATAAAACGATCAGTTTATAAAGTGTCTGCGCTTCTGCCATGGGCTTCTCCTTTCTGTTCCAGTGCTTTTCCCTGCCATGAATTTTGCAGCTTCATTTCATGATGAATGTGATTTAATACAGACCTCTTGGCGCTGCTCCAAAGTGGTGCGATCAACAGATCTTTTGGTCCGTCACCGGTAATGCGGTGAATGGTAATTTCCGGTCGTAAATGTTCGATACATTCCAAAATCAAATCGATATATTCGTTTTCTTCCAGTACATGAAATCCGGTGTTTTTATAATATGTGCCCAAATCAGTGCCTTCTAATACATGCAGAAGTTGTAATTTGATGCCCTGAATTGGCAAAGTGTTTAAATATTTGACCGTGTCTAACATCATCTTTCGGGTTTCGCCAGGCAATCCTAAAATGACATGAGTGACAATTTCAATGCCATGTGCATTCAGACGTTCTACCGCATCGGTAAATACCTCTAATGGATACCCTCTGCGGATAAAACGTGCGCTGCTTTCGTGAATGGTCTGCAGTCCAAGTTCCACCCAGACAGGTTTCTTTTTGTTTAATTCCGCTAAAAGTTCTATAACCTCATCCGGCAGGCAATCCGGTCGGGTAGCAATTGACAAAACCAGGATTTCAGGATCGTCGATTGCCTCTGTAAAGATTTTTCGAAGGTGCTCGATGGGACCATAGGTATTGGTATATGCCTGAAAATAAGCAATATACTGATTCACAGGTCGTTTGCCTGCAAGTCGTTTTTTTGCATCCTGAATTTGTTCAGGAATGGATAAACAAGCTGCCGAAGCAAATTCACCGCTGCCCCCTTCACTGCAGAAAATACAGCCTCCAAAGCTGATCTTACCGTCTCTGTTTGGACAGCTCATGCCGCCGTTTAAGGTTAGTTTGTAAACTTTTTCGCCAAATCGCTGTTTCAGCTCGTAATCCAGAGAATGATACGGCTTTTCACCCCAGCTTTGCATAAGAGTCCTCCTGTCATGAAATCTGTACATGATATGATACAAATCTAACACAAGGAGATATAAAAATCAAATGGATTTCCTGTAAAAAGGGGCTTTCTATTTTTATGAAAATGGGATATAATTAAGCAATCAACAGATATTT
>ERZ1032130.22-NODE-22-length-47966-cov-5.633758_pt1 | contig 47966 bp, 42 predicted proteins | sample MGYA00517879_ERZ1032130 | MGnify/ENA primary metagenome ERZ1032130 (study PRJEB33719, sample SAMN04262597) | wastewater metagenome | biome: rural village; feature: animal feces; material: feces | host: Bos taurus | place: El Salvador | collected 2012-01-31 ...
CGGTCAGCTCCTGGATCTTGGGCGGCACAAAACCGCCGGGGTTCAGCGCCACCAGCTCGTCGTATTCCGCTAAGCCCGCGGAGCGCCTTCCGGTATCAATATCTGCAATTTTCAAGGTTCAATCGAGCCTATTTTTTATGCTCACTTTTTTCATAACCTACTTGACACTACCGTATTAAGATGATTTGTTATGTAAATTTTAAAATGTGCAGAAGGGAAAGTAAAGTCAATTTCTTGCAAAAATAAAAACCCGGGTGTAAAATATTTTCAGAAAATATCTGTGGAGGTAAGAGTATGCAGTTAGAAACATTACAAAAAGATATGATTGCTGCAATGAAAGCAAAAGATAAAGAAAGAAAAGATTCCATTTCTTCATTAATCGGAGCTATTAAAAAAGTTGCCATTGATGAAAAAGTGAGAGAAAATATTCCGGAAGAATTAGTTGATCGCGTGATCTTAAAAGAAATGAAGAGCGTAAAAGAACAGATTGATACTTGTCCTGCAGACAGAACAGAGCTGTTGGCTGCTTACAAAGCTCGTTATGCAGTGTTTGAAGAATATGCGCCAAAGATGCTTTCCCCAGAGGAAGTAAAAGCGATCATTATGGAAAAATTCGCAGATGTGGTTGCTACAAAGAACAAAGGCATGATCATGAAAAATGTGATGGGTGAATTAAAAGGAAAAGCAGACGGTAAGGTGATCAATCAGATCGTAGCGGAACTCTGCAAATAAAAAAAGAGCTGGAAATCGGACTTGAACCGACGACCTACTGATTACGAATCAGTTGCGCTACCGACTGCGCCATTCCAGCTAGCTTTCTCAAGCGAAAGTAATTATACTCCAACTGTGGCAAAATGTAAAGAAGTTAATTTCGTTGAAGTTGCAGGTCAATCATGCTACAATGAGTACAATATTTGTATGAGATGGAGCAGAAGGTTATGACAGGAACCATGGGTACCTTGGGATTTTTCGCAATTGTATTAGTGATTTATTATATGTTACCGGGTAAAATACGCTGGGGGTTACTTTTGGCTGCCAGTGTATTTTTTTATGCCAGTGCAGACTGGAAAATGTTGTTTTTAATCGGTGGAAGTATTGCAGTTTCTTATTATGCAGGCTTGCAGATTGAAAAAGCAGAGGATAGAAAGAAAAAGCGTGTCTGGATGACAGGCTGTATCGTGATTCTGGTTGCTATATTAATGGTGTTTAAATATTTTGGTTTTTTTGCAGAAGCAGTTGGAAAAATGCTTGGTGCCACCAGTTTGGTGTTCAATCTGGTCATGCCCCTGGGGATTTCTTACTATACCTTTAAGATCATCAGCTATCTGGTGGATATTTATAAAGGGAAAATTGAGGCAGAGAAACATTTCGGATACTATGCTCTTTATGTGAGCTTCTTTCCACAGATTTTATGCGGGCCAATTGAGAGAGCAGATCATTTTATTCCACAGTTAAAATATGGATGTAAATTTGAAGATAAGCTGGCGGCAGAAGGTTTGGAACGAATCATTATCGGGGTGTTTAAAAAGCTTGTCATTGCGGACAGGTTGGCATTGTATGTAGGAACTGTATTTGATGCGCCGCTTAACTATCCGGGACTGGCTTCTATCATGGCAGTTAGTTTTTATACTGTGCAGATTTACTGTGATTTTTCAGGATATTCTGATATGGCCATTGGGATGGCCCAGATGCTTGGAATCCGCACGAGAGAGAACTTTAGATACCCTTATTTTTCAAGAAGTATCAAGGAATTTTGGAGCCGCTGGCACATTTCTCTTTCCGGCTGGTTAAGGGATTATATTTATATTCCCCTTGGCGGAAACCGCAAAGGAAAAATGCGTAAAAATTTAAATACCATGGCAGTATTTTTAGTAAGCGGTATCTGGCATGGAAGCAGTATGAACTTTATCATTTGGGGAGCGCTTCATGGCTTTTGGAATATGATCTCCACACCGAAAAAGTCCGATGACCCTGCATGGAAACAGGTATTACAGGTGCTCATTACAATTTTTGGGGTTGCATTTACATGGATTTTCTTCCGTGCGAAGGATCTGGCAGCTGCAGTTACAATGATAAAGCACATGATTTTCGGCTTTGGTTTGTCCATTGACCGGATTACAGTGTCATTGCTTCCATTTACGGGAGATAATACCTGTGCGGCATATTTCCTGATTATTTGCCTGCTGATTTTATTCCAGGTGATATTTGAATGGAGAAGAACCAAAGGAAAAGGAAAGTCTTACGGATGGATTGCCGCAATGCTGGCAATGACTCTGCTTTTGGGGCAGTTTGGAAGCAGCAGTTTCCTTTATGGACAGTTTTAGGAGTATCTATGAAAAAGATTTTAACAACAGTGACAGCAGTTCTGGTGGCTGTGGCACTGGTCATCGTTTTAAAAAATCAATATGGAAGCATTTTTGCAGGAAATACCTATGGGATGCTGGCACTTTTAGAACAGGGGGAAGTAGACCATCTTTTTATCGGCTCCTCCATGTTTCGACAGGGATTGGATATTGATGCCTTGGAAGAAAACTTAGACGGCAGCGTGTACATTTTATCTTATAACGGAAATCAGCCGGTGTTTATGGCAAAAGAACTGGAATATCTGCTGGGTCAGGGGCTGAAAATAGAGAATCTTTACATTGATTTTTATGCCTATACCTTAACAGCAGTGCCTTGGATCAGTGATACGAAAATGTTTTTGGATACAGATCTGGCCTTTAAACTGGATGCGTGGAAAACCATGGCGGAAAATAACGAGGTGGGTCTGAAAGATTTCTATGAAATGTTTGTGACAGCCAATAATGAACAGATTTTCATGTATCCAATCAACAATGCCATTGTTTCCTCACAGTTTCGAAATGGCGGTTCCCTGCTTTATATGGCAGGTCAGACAAAAGACCATTTAGATACTTTGGATTTGGGTGTGAGAGATGGACTGTTTGAATCACAGCTGGCAGGCTACGACAGGATCTCAGAGCTTGCAAAAGAATATGACATCAACCTGTTGTTTATTGAGACACCAAAGTACGAAAAACTGCTGACAGACACAAGAGAAGGCTGTTATATGGATTTATTGAAGGAGATGATTGCTTGGGCAGAAAAGGTAAATGCACCATTCCTTTTGGCCGAAAGCTTTGACTTCGACCATACAGACGGTGCAAATTTTCAGGATTTGATTCATTTGTCAGGTCAGGGACGTAAGGCCTATTGTGAAATGCTTAGTCAGTATATTGGGAATAATCCCGTTCAATGAGTGCTTCTAAGAGTTCCTGACGCTGAATTTCTTTGGAAAGATTATGTTCCAGAGTGCGGACAAGCTCCAGCTTATTTTTCTTAGTGACACCGCCTAGCTGATGTTTACGGATGATGGGGATCAGCTCACTTCTCCATAAAAGGCGCAATTGATTGTGAAGACGCATACGTTTGCTGTTTGGCTGGGCTTTGCGGATACATTCCAGCTGCAAAACCTCCGCATCATCTAAATAGATCAGATAGATACCCCAATGCTCCGGAATTTCCGCCGGGGCTTTTTCTATGAATTTCTGCCCTGTAACAAGGTAATTTCTGTCGCAGAAGCGTTCATAATCGTGAATCTGATGTTCCAGACGGGTTAAGGTATCCTTATCACTTTTAAATTCAAACCCGATAATCTCTTCCTCAGTAACCAAAAGTGCATCGGTGCGGGTTTTTCGGCCAATCCAGAATTCTTCAAAAAAACGCAGGCGTTTTCCCTGGGATTCATAATATTCAAATAAAATGGAGCGCATCTGCTCATCTTTTAGTTTCTTACTGCTTTTCATGAGTTTCTCCGGCAATCTTTTGTCAATAGGTGAATTATATCAGATGAAAATAGATTGGAAAAGATGATAAATTTTTCTTGACTGTCAAACTTTGCAGAGTTAAGATTGTTGTAATTGGTTCAAAGCTTTAACGTGATAAACTAAGCTTGGAAAGGAATACTTATTATGGAAAAGAAAAATATCGATTGGAGTAACTTGGGATTCGGTTACATTCAGACAGAAAAAAGATTTGTATCTAACTATAAAAACGGAGCATGGGATGATGGTGTGCTCACCGAAGATGCAACTGTGACAATCAGTGAATGTGCAGGTGTACTGCAGTATGCCCAGACCTGCTTTGAAGGGATGAAGGCTTATACAACAGAAGACGGACATATCGTAACATTCCGTCCTGATTTAAATGCATCCCGTATGAAAGACAGCTGTGAAAGATTACAGATGCCTGTATTCCCGGAAGATAAATTTGTGGAAGCAGTTTGCAAGGTGGTAGAAGCCAATGCAGAATATGTTCCGCCATATGGTTCAGGTGCGACTTTATATCTTAGACCATATATGTTTGGTTCTAACCCTGTTATCGGTGTAAAACCTGCGGATGAATATCAGTTCCGTATTTTTGCAACACCGGTAGGTCCATACTTCAAAGGCGGTGTAAAACCTTTAACAATCCGTGTTTGTGATTATGACCGTGCAGCGCCACACGGTACAGGTCATATCAAAGCCGGCTTAAACTATGCCATGAGCTTGTATGCCATTGTGGATGCACACAATCAGGGCTATGATGAAAATATGTATCTTGATTCTGCTACAAGAACTTATGTGGAAGAAACCGGCGGAGCAAACTTCTTATTTGTTACAAAAGACGGCAAAGTGGTTACACCAAAATCAAATACCATCTTACCATCTATTACACGCCGTTCCTTAATGTATGTTGCAAAGGAATACCTTGGCCTGGAAGTTGAAGAAAGACCGGTTGCACTTTCTGAATTAAAAGATATGGCAGAATGTGGTCTTTGCGGTACAGCAGCGGTAATCTCTCCGGTAGGTAAAGTAGTTGACCATGGAGAAGAAATCTGCTTCCCAAGCGGCATGACAGAAATGGGACCAATCACAAAGAAATTATATGAGACATTGACAGGAATCCAGATGGGACGCATTGAAGCTCCGGAAGGATGGATCAAAGTGATCAAATAAACAGAATAAATGATTGTTGAAACTGGCAGTTACGAAATCCCGTAGCTGCCTTTTTTTGTGCGAAATAACAGAAAGTGAAAAAATTGTCAAAATAAATTAACATGTGTCTTGTCACCTGATGAACAGTGTGCTATACTCCTGTCTTGTTAAGAAAAAGTGCTCAAACAATGGAGACGAAGAAGAGATGACAATACAGGAAGAAATAAAGAAATTAAAAGATGAAAAAAATGCAGTCATTTTGGCACATTATTATGTGAGACCTGAAATTCAGGAGATTGCAGATTATATTGGAGATTCCTTTTATTTAAGCAAGCTTGCTGCAAAGCTGGAAAATCCGATTATCGTATACTGCGGTGTGTCCTTCATGGGCGAGAGCGGCTGTCTTTTATGCCCTGACAAAAAGGTGCTGATGCCGGATCTGACCGCGGATTGTCCGATGGCACATATGGTGTTAAAGGAAGAAGTAGAGGAAGCAAGAAAAAATTATGATGATCTGGCGGTGGTATGCTACATCAATTCCACAGCGGAAATCAAATCATGGTCAGATGTGAGCGTAACTTCTGCCAATGCGGTAAAAATTGTAAGAAATCTCCCAAATAAGAACATTTTATTTGTTCCGGATAAAAATTTAGGACGTTTTGTGGCAGAACAGGTGCCGGAGAAAAATGTCATGCTGGTCAATGGATATTGTCCAATCCATGCGAAGGTTCTGGCTGATGAAATCAGAGAATTAAAGGCTGCGCATCCGGAAGCAGAGGTTTTGGTACATCCGGAATGTGGTGAGGAAGTAAGAGCCGTGGCAGATTATCTTGGATCAACTTCAGGCATTATTGAGTATGCATCGGAAAGTGACAAAAAAGAATGGATCATCGGCACAGAAGTTGGTGTTCGTTACGAGCTTGAAAAAAGAAATCCGGATAACAAATTTTATTTTCCAAAAACAGAGCCGGTATGCCATGATATGAAGCTGATTACCTTGGAAAAGGTACTTCATGTTTTGAAAACAGAAGAAAATCAGGCAAGTGTATTCAGCGAAACAGCAGGGGCTGCAAAACAGACATTAGATAAAATGCTGGAGTATGCTAAATAGCATGCAGAAAGGATAGAATATGATTGAACATCTGAATTATGACGTGGTAATTGTAGGGACAGGTGTCAGCGGCTTGTATGCGGCGATTAGTTTGTCAGAAAAATCAAAAATTCTCATGATCTGTAAGGAAGCCATGGAGGAATGCGACTCCATGCTGGCCCAGGGTGGTATCTGTGTGATGCGTGATGAGAATGATTATGATGATTTTTTTGAAGATACCATGCGTGCAGGTCATTATGAAAACAAAAAGGAAAGTGTGGATATCATGATCCGTTCCAGTCGCAGTATTATTGACCATCTGCTGGAATTGGGTGTCAGATTTGAAAAAAATGAGGATGGCAGCTTAAAATATACCAGAGAAGGAGCCCATTCCAGACCAAGAATCTGTTTTCATGCGGACATTACAGGTAAAGAAATTACAGAGACGCTGCAGCGCCATGTGAAAACCTTGCCAAATGTGACAATTATGGAATATACTACAATGAAAGATCTCTTGGTTGAAAACGGAGAATGCTGCGGTGTAGTTGCAAAAAATTCTGTGAACGAAGAACAGATTTTACATATTCATGCAAAAGATACGATTCTTGCCACAGGAGGAATCGGTGGTTTGTATGAACATTCCACAAACTATCCAAGTCTGACAGGAGATGGACTGGAGGCCGCAAAAAATCATGGAGTAGCGCTGGAACATCTGGACTATGTACAGATTCACCCTACCAGCCTTTATAAAGAGGAAGCGGGAAGAAGCTTTTTGATTTCTGAATCCGCAAGAGGAGAAGGAGCCATTCTTTTAAATCACAAGAAAGAACGCTTTGTAGATGAGCTGCTGCCTCGCGATGTGGTGACAAAAGCGATCTTACAGGAAATGGAGAAAGAGGGAACGAAACATGTCTGGCTTTCTTTCGAGAATATACCGGAAAAAACCATTCATGAACATTTTCCAAACATCTATAAAACCTGTCTGGAAGCAGGCTATGACCTTACAAAGGGGCCGATTCCGGTAGTTCCGGCCCAGCATTATTTTATGGGCGGAATTCAGGTGAATAGTGACTCCAAAACAACCATGGAACATTTGTATGCAGTGGGAGAAACCAGCTGTAACGGTGTTCACGGGAAAAACCGCCTTGCCAGCAACAGCTTGCTGGAAAGCCTGGTATTTGCACAGAGAGCTGCGAAAAAAATTAACGAAGAATAGAGAGGATAAGAACTATGAACGAAATTACAATGCTGCTTGCAGCTGACAAATTTATTCGCCTTGCATTAGAGGAAGATATTAACAGCGAGGACGTGACTACAAACTCTGTAATGCCTGAATATAAAAAAGGTGAAGTACAGTTAATTTGTAAAGAAGACGGAATCATTGCAGGTTTAGGTGTATTTGAACGAGTATTTACATTGCTGGATCCTGAAACAAAGGTTATTTTTGATGTAAAAGATGGAGATAAAGTAACATGCGGTCAGCATCTTGCTACAGTGACAGGTGACATTCGCGTACTGCTTTCCGGTGAAAGAACAGCTCTCAACTATCTTCAGCGTATGAGCGGAATCGCTACTTATACAAGCAAAGTTGCAAAACTGCTGGAAGGAACCAAAACCATTCTTTTGGATACAAGAAAAACAACACCATGCATGCGTATTTTTGAAAAATATGCGGTAAAAGTAGGTGGTGGATGCAACCATCGTTACAATTTATCAGATGGTGTTCTCTTAAAAGACAACCACATTGATGCAGCCGGCGGTGTAAAAGAAGCAATCGAAGCAGCAAAAGCTTACGCACCATTTGTACGTAAAATTGAAGTTGAAACAGAAAATCTGGACATGGTGAAAGAAGCGGTAGAAGCAGGAGCAGATATTATCATGCTGGATAATATGACACCGGAAGAAATGGCTGAGGCTGTAAAACTCATTGACGGACGTGCAAAGACAGAATGCTCCGGAAATGTGACAAAGGAAAATATCCAGAAGATTACAGCAGTTGGCGTGGACTATGTATCCAGCGGTGCATTGACACATTCCGCACCAATTTTAGACATTAGTTTGAAACATCTGAAAGTGATTGAATAATCAATCATTGAGGAGAAGTTTGCAGGAAAGGACGGAAATCGCAAAATGGAACAGGCACTGAATGGCTCACAGCGAAGAAAAAAAATAGTAATGCTGCTGAAACAGTCTCCGAATCCTCTTTCCGGTGCTGCCCTTGGAAAAGAGACGGGTGTCAGCCGTCAGGTAGTGGTACAGGATATTGCATTGCTGCGTACAGAAGGATATGAAATCTCTGCAACTCCCCGCGGCTATGTCCTGAACACACCAAATCAGGTCATGCGGGTTTTTAAGACATATCATACAACCGAGCAGACAGAAGAAGAGTTAACTGCGATCGTAGACCTTGGGGGCTGTGTGACAGACGTCATGGTCAATCACCGTGCCTACGGTAAAATGAGTGCAGTATTGAACATCAGAAACCGCAGGGATGTACAGATTTTTATGAACCAGTTAAAGACCGGAAAATCTACACCTCTTCTGAATGTGACTGCAGGCTACCATTTTCATACAGTAACAGCCGAAAAGGAAGAAATTCTGGATGAAATTGAGGCTGCATTAAAAGAGCGGGGTCTGCTGGCAGAAATTTTGCCTTATGAAAACGAGCTGACAGCGATTTAAAAGAAAATAGAAAAATATGTAGGCGGCTGCGTGAAAACGCAGCTGCTTTTTTCGGGCAAAGCCGGCAGATGATTTTAGAAGGAACGGGAGAGACGCCGTTCCAATAACTGAATAAGCTGGTAGAGACACACGGCCACGATACAGAGAACTGTAATGGAGAGGATTACCATGTCAAGTTTGAACACCTGGGACCCATAGATGATCAAATACCCCAGTCCCTGCCTTGCTGCTAAAAACTCTCCGATAATCACCCCCACCAGTGCCAGACCGATATTGACCTTCATCAGCGAAATGAGAGTTGGCAGTGTAGACGGGAACAGCACCTTGGTTAAAACGTGCCTTTTTCTGCCATGCAGTGTGTAGATGAGCAGCTGGTCTTCCGAATCTGATTCCACAAAGGCAGTATAAAGCGAAAGAATTGTTCCAAAAATTGCAACGGAAATACCTGCAACAATGATAGTTCTCACATTTGCCCCTAACCATACGATCAAAAGCGGTGCCAGTGCCGATTTTGGAAGGCTGTTTAGAACAACAAAATAGGGTTCCAGAATTTTGGACAGTTTTGGAAAAAACCAGAGCAAAACTGCCATGCCGTAACCAATGAGTATGATCAGGGAGAAGCTGACAAATACTTCTGCCAGTGTGGTTCCAAGATGAAGAAAAAAAGAGCCATCCATACACATCTTATAAAATGTTTTGCAGATTCGTGAAGGACTGCTAAAGATAAATCCATCAATCCAGTTAAGATTTACAGCCAGCTCCCATATTCCAAGAAAGCAGATCAGGATCAGTAACTGACAAACCTTGATAAAGATCTTTTGCTGTTTATGGGAACGTATAAAATCGGTCTGTGCCTGGGATGCAGTGGTGCTTGAAGAGGGAGAAGATTTAGGAATCATGCGTATTCAACTCCTTCCATATAAGATTAAAATAGGATTTAAATTCCTTTGCATTCCGTCGATTCATAGGTGAAGGGAATTCCAAATCTTCAAAAGAAATGTTTACATCTTTGATTAACCGTCCCGGCCGTGTACTTAACACAAGAATCCGGTCTGCCATGCTGACAGCTTCGGAAAGATCATGGGTGACCAAAATGGCGGTTTTTTGTTCCTGCTTGATGATTTTCCAGATATCGTCTGCCACTGCCAGTCGTGTCTGGTAGTCCAATGCGGAAAATGGTTCATCTAAAAGAAGAAGGTCAGGTTCTAAAACCAGTGTACGAATCAGTGCGGCCCGCTGTCTCATGCCACCGGATAACTGGGATGGTTTTGCATTGGAAAATTCTTCCAGACCATAGGTTTTTAACAACTCCAGCGCTTTCCCCCGGGTTTCTGCCGTCACATTTTTCCGGATTTCCAATCCTAACAGCACATTGCTAAGAACCGTGCGCCATTCAAACAGATGATCCTTTTGCAGCATATAACCGATGCGAGATTTGGCAGAGGCAATTGGTGCGCCATTTAAGGAAATATTTCCTTCTTTTGGAATGAGTAATCCGGCAATGATAGAGAGCAGTGTGGATTTTCCGCAGCCGGAGGGCCCTACGATTGCGATAAATTCACCCGGATTTACAGTAAAAGAAATATTTTCAAGGGCTTTCGTTTCCCCGCTCAGTTCGTGATAGGAATAATTGATATCAGACAGTGTCAGAACTGGAATCATATTTACACACCTCCGATTTTTTTATATACTATTTTATGAGATAGGCGACAGAATGTGAGATATAAAAAAGGAAGAACAAAAATGGCAAATAAAAGAAATTACCAGAAGGAACTGGATAGATTGATTGAAAACCTGCAAAAAGAAGGAAGGGTGCCGAAGCTTTTTCTGCATAGCTGTTGTGCACCCTGCAGCAGCTATGTACTGGAATATTTATCACGGTATTTTGAAATCACTGTCTTCTATTATAATCCTAATATTTATCCGGCGGAGGAATATCATGAGAGAGCGGCAGAGCAGAAGCGTTTTATTGATCAGTTCCCTGCAGAGCATAAGATTTCTTATATAGAAGGAACCTATGATACGAAACGTTTTTATGAGATGGCAAAAGGTCTGGAAAAAGTACCGGAGGGCGGAGAACGCTGCTTTAAGTGCTATGAACTTCGATTAAGAGAATCCGCAATGCTGGCAAAGGCGGGAGGATTTGATTATTTTACCACCACTCTTTCCATCAGTCCGCTGAAAAATGCAGAGAAATTAAATGAAATCGGAGAGATGCTGGAGGCAGAATATGGTGTGAAACATCTAACCTCTGATTTTAAGAAGAAAAACGGTTATAAGCGTTCCACAGAGCTTTCTAAGGAATACGAATTGTACCGCCAAAACTATTGCGGCTGTATTTTTTCGCAAAATCAGTATGAAAAAGGTTGAAGTGCCGGAAAAAGTGTGGTAGTATTTACGAAATTAATACTTTGATGTGATAAAGTGAGGAATTGTTATGGCACAGTTATGGGGCGGTCGTTTCACAAAGGAAACAGATCAGCTGGTATATAACTTCAATGCATCGATTTCCTTTGATAAGAAATTTTACAGTCAGGATATCGATGGAAGTATGGCTCATGTAAAAATGCTTGAAAAACAGGGCATTTTGACAGAGGAGGAAAGTAATCAGATTTTAAAAGGACTGGAAGGTATCCTGGAGGATGTGGAAAAGGGTACACTGGAAATCAGTCATAAATATGAAGATATTCACAGCTTTGTGGAAGCAACATTGATTGACAGAATTGGTGAAGCAGGCAAAAAGCTTCATACAGGCCGCAGCAGAAATGATCAGGTTGCGCTGGATATGAAATTATATACAAGAGATGAATTGCTTATCATTGATGGTCTGGTATATCATCTTTTGACAACCATCTTAAAAATCATGGAAGAGCATGTGGATACTATTATGCCGGGATTCACACATTTACAGAAAGCACAGCCAATCACATTGGCACATCATATGGGTGCTTATTTCGAAATGTTCAAAAGAGACCGGGGACGTCTCCATGATATTTATGAAAGAATGAACTACTGTCCACTGGGAAGCGGTGCGCTTGCGGGTACAACTTATCCGTTAGACCGTGAATATGTGGCAGAGCTTTTGGAATTTAAGGGTGCAACAGAGAACAGTATGGACTCCGTTTCCGATAGAGATTATGTGATCGAGTTCTTAAGTGCATTATCTACGATTATGATGCATTTAAGCCGCTTTTCAGAAGAAATCATTATCTGGAACACCAATGAATATCAGTTTGTGGAAATCGATGATGCTTACTCTACAGGAAGCAGTATCATGCCGCAGAAGAAAAATCCTGATATTGCAGAGCTGGTAAGAGGAAAGACAGGCCGCGTATATGGTGCGCTTATGTCAATGCTTACAACCATGAAGGGCATTCCGCTTGCATATAACAAAGATATGCAGGAAGATAAGGAATTGACCTTCGATGCATATGATACAGTGAAAGGCTGTCTTGCATTATTCACAGGAATGCTGGCAACCATGAAGTTTAATACAGATAAGATGGAAGCAAGCGCAAAGCTTGGCTACACCAATGCCACAGATGCAGCTGACTATCTTGTAAACCATGGAGTTGCTTTCCGTGATGCACACGGTATCGTAGGTCAGCTGGTGCTTTATGGAATTGAACACGGCAAAGCCTTAGATGACTTTACGATGGAAGAATTTAAAGCCATCAGCCCTGTGTTTGAAGAAGATATTTATGATGCCATCAGCATGGAAACATGTGTAAATAAACGTCTCACAAAGGGTGCTCCGGGACGTGAAGTGATGTTAAAAACGATTATTACATATAAAGAATATTTATCAAAAATGTAGAAAAAACGGAGGATGAAAAAATGAGTGAAAAATTACGTGTAGGTATCCTTGGTGGAACAGGTATGGTAGGTCAGAGATTTATTTCTCTCCTTGAAAACCATCCTTGGTTTGAAGTTGTGACAATCGCAGCAAGCCCAAGAAGTGCAGGAAAAACTTATGAAGAAGCAGTAGGCGGACGTTGGAAAATGACAACACCAATGCCGGAAGCAGTGAAAAACATCGTTGTTATGAATGTAAACGAAGTTGAAAAAGTTGCTTCTACAGTAGATTTCGTATTCAGTGCAGTAGATATGTCAAAAGATGAAATTAAGGCAATCGAAGAAGAATACGCAAAAACAGAAACACCGGTTGTTTCTAATAACAGTGCTCACAGATGGACACCGGATGTACCAATGGTAGTGCCTGAAGTAAACCCAGAACATTTCGATGTAATCGAATTCCAGAAAAAACGTCTCGGAACAACAAGAGGTTTCATTGCAGTAAAACCAAACTGCTCTATCCAGAGTTATGCACCGGCATTAACAGCATGGAAAGAATTCGAACCATATGAAGTAGTTGCTACTACATACCAGGCAATCTCCGGTGCAGGTAAAACATTCAAAGAATGGCCGGAAATGATTGAAAACATCATTCCATATATCGGTGGTGAAGAAGAAAAATCCGAACAGGAACCACTTCGTATCTGGGGACACATTGAAGACGGCGTGATCGTAAAGGCACAGGAACCAAAGATTACATGTCAGTGTATCCGTGTACCGGTATTAAACGGTCATACAGCAGCAGTATTTGTAAAATTCCGTAAGAAACCAACAAAAGAACAGTTGATTGAAAAACTTGTAAACTTCAAAGGTTTCCCACAGGAAGCAGAACTTCCAAGTGCTCCAAAGCAGTTTATCCAGTATATGGAAGAAGATAATCGTCCACAGGTTCAGTTAGATGTAAACTTTGAAAATGGTATGGGCGTTTCTATCGGACGTATCCGTGAAGATTCTATCTATGATTTCAAATTTGTAGGTCTTTCTCACAATACAGTTCGTGGTGCAGCAGGCGGTGCAGTTCTGTGTGCAGAAACATTAAAAGCAAAAGGATATATCACAAAAAAATAAGGTGATGAAAAATGAGAAGCATAGAAAACATGCTTCTCATTTTTGAATTTACATGTTATTATTAAGGGTAGTTATTTTGCAGATAGGAGACTAAGTTCATGAGTTACGCAGATAAAGTGTTCGTTGAAATGTGTCAGGATATCATCGAAAATGGTGTCAGTACAGAGGGAGAAAAAGTACGTCCGAAGTGGGAGGACGGTACTTATGCTTATACAATTAAAAAATTTGGGGTAACAAACCGTTATGATCTGTCCAAGGAATTTCCGGCTCTTACCCTGCGAAAGACCGCTTTAAAAAGCTGTATGGATGAGATTCTTTGGATCTGGCAGCGAAAATCCAATAACATTCATGATTTAAAGCCGCATGTTTGGGATGAATGGGCAGATGAAGACGGCTCCATCGGAAAAGCTTACGGCTATCAGCTGGGAGTAAAGCACCAGTATAAAGAAGGTATGATGGATCAGGTAGACCGAGTGATTTACGACCTGAAAAACAATCCTTACAGCAGAAGAATCATGACGAATATTTATGTGCATCAGGATCTGCATGAGATGAATCTGTATCCATGTGCTTACAGCATGACATTTAATGTGACCCAGAAGAAAGATGAGGATAAGCCACGTCTGAATGCGATCTTAAATCAGCGTTCACAGGATATTCTGGCGGCAAATAACTGGAATGTATGTCAGTATGCGATTCTTGTCATGATGCTTGCTCAGGTGTGTGATATGGTTCCGGGAGAACTTCTTCACGTGATTTCAGACTGTCACATTTATGACAGACATGTGGACATTATCAAAGAGCTTATCACAAGACCACAGTATCCGGCACCAAAGGTGTATTTAAATCCGGAAGTAAAGGATTTCTATGCATTTACAACAGATGACTTGATCGTGGAAGATTATGTGGCAGGACCACAGGTGAAAAATATTCCAATCGCAGTATAAGGAGGAGACGTATGAATTTAATCGTAGCAGTTGATAAAAACTGGGCTATTGGCAATAAGGGAAAGCTTTTGGTGAGCATTCCTTCTGATATGAAATTTTTCCGTGAAGAAACAAGCGGAGAAGGAAAAGTGGTAATTTTAGGAAGAAAAACACTGGAAACATTTCCGGGTGGACGTCCATTAAAGAACCGTGTGAATGTGATTCTTACAAAGAATCCGGATTTTAAAGTGGATGGAGCAATCGTGGTTCACAGTGTAGAAGAAGCACTGGAAGCAGTGAAAGATTATGCAGATGATAAGATTTATGTAATTGGCGGAGATGCGATCTATCATCAGTTCCTTCCATATTGCAATCTTGCCCATGTTACAAAGATTGAGCATGCTTACGAAGCAGATGCCCATTTTCCAAATCTGGATGAAATGCCTGAATGGACAGTAACTGGAGAAAGTGATGAGCAGACTTATTTTGATCTGGAATTTCAGTTTGTTCGTTATGAAAGAAGGTAGGAATCAGTTTGGCAGAAAAAAGAAAGACCAGCCGTTTTTGGATCTTGGGCAATAAAGGGCTGGATACCAATTTGATCGTGATTACCATGTTTCTGATCATTTTTGGTCTGATCATGGTTTACAGTGCAAGCTATTATAAATGCAGCATCACAAAGGCTTTTGGCTATGATTCCATGTATCTTTTAAAGAATCAGGCGCTGATGTCTGTGGTGGGGCTGATTGCCATGCTTGCAGTTTCCAATATTAATTACCACTTTTGGAAAAAAGAATGGGTGGTAAAGTTTGCAGTGGCTTTGTCCATCCTTCTGACGCTGGTACTTCTGACCAGAGTGTTTGGAGAAGGGCATCCGTTGAATTTTAGTACGACTGCCAATGGAGCTACCAGATGGGTAAAATTCGGATCTATTTCCTTTCAGGTGGCGGAACCGGTAAAGATTGCGGTGATCGTGGCAACCTCCTGGCTCATCGATAAGTATGGCGCCATGGAGATTAAATGGAAAAAATTCACTTTAAGACACTGGATGGTAACAGCCATCATTCTTGCACCGGGAGTGGGTCTTGCAGGATTCCTTGGAATCATCAGCAGTAATATGAGCAGTGCTTTGATCATTGCCATCATCGGTGTGGTCATGTATTTTGCATGGCATCCGAAATCAGCCATTTTTTATCTGGCAGCCCTTGCAGGTGCAGCACTGATTGGGGTATTTATCTATGTGGTTTCTCAACAGGGAGCAGTGGATGCGGAGGAAGGTTTTCGCCTTACCCGTATCAGAGCCTGGCTGGATCCATATTCTTATGAGTCTGATGAAAGTTTCCAGAGCTTGCAGGCTCTATATGCCATTGGTTCCGGCGGACTTTTTGGAAAAGGTCTTGGAAACAGTATTCAGAAGCTGGGTAAAATCCCGGAACCATATAATGACTTCATCTTTTCCATTGTTTGTGAGGAGCTTGGGGTTATGGGCGCAAGCCTTTTACTATTGATGTTTATTTATCTTTTATATCGAATTTACAGCATTGCACAAAAGGCAGAAGATTTATTCGGCCGAATGCTGGCAACGGGTGTTTTCTCTCACATTGCATTACAGGTAGTGATGAATATTGCAGTGGTTACGGGAGCAATGCCAAACACCGGGGTTACATTGCCATTGATCAGTTATGGCGGTACGGCTACCATTTTCCTGCTGGTTGAGCTTGGAATGGTGTTAAATGTGCAGAAGTGGAGCGAACGTAAAAGAGACGAAGATATTCGCATGGAAAGATTCAGATAGGAGGCAGTTTATGTACAGAGATCATACGAAAGTAATCAGGATTGGTGACAGAGTGATCGGCGGTGGAAATCCGATTCTCATTCAGTCTATGACAAATACAAAAACAGAAGATGTGGAAGCAACGGTAGCCCAGATTCTTCGATTGGAAGAAGCAGGATGTGAAATCATTCGCTGCACAGTGCCGACTATGGAAGCAGCACTGGCGTTGAAAGAAATTAAAAAACAGATTCATATTCCTCTGGTAGCAGACATTCATTTTGATTATAAAATGGCCATTGCTGCCATGGAAAATGGTGCGGATAAGATTCGTATCAATCCGGGAAATATTGGAAGCATTGACAGAATCAAAGCAGTCGTAGATTGCGCCAAGGAGAGAAATATTCCAATCCGTATCGGTGTAAACAGCGGTTCTCTTGAAAAGGAGCTTGTGGAAAAATATCATGGCGTTACTGCAGAAGGTATCGTAGAAAGTGCTCTTGATAAAGTGAAAATCGTGGAAGATTTAGGTTATGACAATCTGGTTGTCAGCATCAAATCCTCAGATGTTATGATGTGTGCAAAAGCCCATGAGCTGATTGCTGAAAAATGTAATTATCCCCTTCATGTGGGTATTACAGAATCAGGAACTGTATTTTCAGGAAATATCAAGTCCTCTGTAGGACTTGGAATCATTCTTTCCCAGGGAATCGGTGATACTATCCGCGTATCCTTAACTGGGGATCCTGTGGAAGAAATTAAGACAGCAAAATTAGTGCTTCGAACACTGGGACTTCGAAAGGGCGGCATTGAAGTGGTTTCCTGTCCGACCTGCGGAAGAACTCAGATAGATTTGATCAAGCTTGCAAATGAAGTGGAAACACTGGTAGCAGGGATTCCGCTGGATATTAAAGTGGCCGTGATGGGCTGCATCGTAAATGGTCCGGGAGAAGCAAAAGAAGCAGACATCGGAATTGCAGGCGGTAAAGGAGAGGGCTTACTGATCAAAAAGGGAGAAATCATTAAAAAAGTACCGGAAGATCAGTTGTTAGCCACATTGAAAGAGGAATTATTAAACTGGGGTGAATAAGGTGCCAAAAGCGTTTTTTGAAGTATTCCCTGCGTTAAAATTAGAGGGAATCTTAGAAGGACTTTGCGGCCAGATGATGGTCGAAAAAGTAACTTCCAATAAAATGGGCAATCGTATCAAAGTTTATATTGTAAGTAAAAAGCTGGTCCAGAAGGAGCAGCTTTTTTGCCTTGAAAAAAATATCAAAGATCAGCTCTTTTCCAGAAGCAATGTACAGATCGTCATTGTGGAGCGTTTTGAGCTTTCCGAGGCCTATACACCGAAGAATCTGTTTGAGGTGTACGAGGAAAGTATTTTAGAGGAATTTAAAGCTGACAGTGATTTGGAATATAACCTGTTTCGTATGGCAGAGGTTACATTTCCTCATGAAAATGTGATGAATTTAAAACTTCCTGCAGCCTTTGTACCAGAGATGGTAGAGCAGAAATTAAAAGAAGATTTGTATAACATCTTTGCGCACCGCTGTGGATTTGATGTAAACATTTTGCTGGAATACGAGACAGAAGCAAAATATAAGAAAAAAAATAACGAAGATTTCTATATTGAACAGCAGATTAAAAATATGCTGAAAACACCTAAGAAGGATGAAGAAGATTCTAAGGAAAAACAGGAGTCAAAGACGGAAACTCCAAAAGTAGGAGAAGAAAAGAAACCTGTAGAGCGAAAGAAACCGCTGGAGCCTCTTTCAGGAAGACGCGGTGGCGGATTTGGAAATGCACCAATGAAAAAATCGGACAATCCGGATGTCTTCTACGGTCGTGATTTTGATGATGAGTCTATCTCGATCGATCAGATCGTAGGTTCGCGGTAAGATCATGAGTGTAGAAACCCGTGAGCTTCGCAATGGGGAAAAGACCATTGTCAGCTTTGCTTTTACTGACTTTACAGACAGTATCAAAGCAAAAGTGTTCCTGAAAAATGAACAGGTAAAAGAGTTCTGTGATTTCATTAATCCGAAAGCAGGAAGCTTTATCAAGTTAAAAGGTGTGGTCACTCATGACCGATTTGAAAATGATCTGGGAATTTCTTCGATTACAGGAATCAAGAAAATCGGAAACTTTACATCATCCAGAATGGACAACTCACCGAAAAAGCGCGTAGAACTTCACTGTCATACAAAGATGAGTGATATGGATGGCGTGACCGATGCAAGCGCACTCTTAAAACGCGCCAAATCCTGGGGCATGACAGCTATGGCGATTACTGACCATGGATGTGTGCAGGCATTCCCGGAAGCTTATCATACCTATACTGAAAAAGATGATTTTAAGGTTCTTTACGGAGTAGAAGCATACATTGTCGATGATTCTAAAGATCTGGTTGTAAACTCGAAAAATCAAAGTTTGGATGGAAAATTTGTTGTTTTCGATTTGGAAACTACAGGCTTTAGTTCCATTCAGAATAAGATTATTGAAATTGGAGCCGTAAAAGTGGAAAACGGAAAGATTACAGACCGTTTTAGTACTTTCGTAAATCCACAGGTGCCGATTCCTTTCGAAATCGAACAGCTGACCGGGATCAAAGATGAGATGGTTATGGGAGCAGATACCATTGAAGTGATTTTGCCACAGTTTATGCAGTTTTGTGAGGGCTGTGTCATGGTGGCTCATAACGCCGGCTTTGATATTGGATTTATCGAAGAAAACTGTAAACGTCAGAATCTGAAATATGATTTCACTGTCATGGATACAGTGACTCTGGCCCGTGTACTGCTGCCGGCATTAAATAGATACAAGCTGGATACTGTAGCGAAAGCTTTGGGGGTATCCTTGGAAAATCATCACCGCGCTGTGGATGATGCAGGCTGTACAGCAGAAATCTTTGTGAAATTCATTGCAATGTTAAAAGAGCAGGGAGCGGAATGTCTGGATAAGGTAAATCAGATCGGCAGTGCTTCTGTAGATGCGATAAAGAAGATGCCTACCTACCATGCGGTGATCATTGCAAGGAATGAAACAGGACGCAGAAATTTATATCGTCTGGTTTCTTTATCACATATTGATTACTATGCCAGACGTCCTCGTATACCGAAGAGCGTCTATCTAAAATATAGCGAAGGTCTGATGATCGGTTCTGCCTGTGAAGCAGGAGAGCTTTATCAGGCAGTGCTTCGAAATGCACCGGAGGAAGAAATTGTTCGTCTGGTGAAATTCTATGATTATCTGGAAATTCAGCCTCTGGGCAACAATGCATTTATGCTTCGTGATCCTAAAAGCGGAATTACCAGTGAAGAACAGTTAAAAGACATTAATCGTAAGATCTGTAAGCTGGGGGAACAGTGGAATAAGCCGGTAGTTGCTACCTGCGACGTTCACTTTATGGATCCGGAAGATGAAGTTTACCGCCGAATCATCATGGCGGGAAAAGGCTTTGCCGATGCTGATGATCAGGCACCGCTCTATCTTCGTACCACAGAAGAAATGCTTGCAGAGTTTGCTTATCTTGGACCTGAAAAGGCAGAAGAGGTTGTAATTACCAATACAAACCTTGTGGCAGATATGTGTGAAAAGGTAGTACCAATTCATCCGGATAAATGTCCGCCGGTCATCGAAAATTCTGACCAGACATTGCGAAATATCTGTTATAACAAGGCACATGAAATCTATGGGGAAAACTTACCTGAAATCGTAGTTGAACGATTAGAGCGAGAACTTAAATCCATTATTGGCAACGGTTTCGCGGTTATGTATATCATTGCCCAGAAACTGGTGTGGAAATCCAATGCGGATGGTTATCTGGTTGGTTCCCGAGGCTCCGTAGGTTCTTCCTTCGTAGCGACTATGGCAGGGATTACGGAAGTAAACCCACTGCCGCCACATTACATTTGTCCATCCTGTCATTTTGTGGATTTTGATTCTGACATTGTCAAATCCTATGCCGGAAAGGTTGGATGTGACATGGAGGATAGAAATTGTCCTGTTTGCGGGCAGCCTTTGGCAAAAGAAGGCTTTGATATTCCTTTCGAAACCTTCCTTGGATTTAAGGGAAATAAAGAACCGGATATCGACTTAAACTTCTCGGGAGATTATCAGAGTAAGGCCCATCGATATACAGAAGTTATTTTCGGTGCGGGACAGACCTTCCGTGCCGGTACCATTGGTACACTGGCTGATAAAACAGCCTTTGGATATGTGAAAAATTATTATGAAGAACGTGGACAGCATAAACGTGTCTGCGAGATTGACCGAATCGTACAGGGATGTACCGGTATCCGAAGAACCACAGGACAGCATCCGGGGGGAATCATTGTACTTCCGATGGGACATGAGATTTACCAGTTTACGCCGGTTCAGCGTCCTGCCAACGATATGACCACGGATACGGTAACGACCCATTTCGATTACCACTCCATTGACCATAACCTGTTGAAGCTTGATATTCTGGGACACGATGATCCGACCATGATTCGTATGCTGGAGGACTTAACGGGAATCGATGCCAGAAAGATTCCTCTGGATGAACCGCGGGTCATGAGTCTTTTCAGAAGTACGGAGGCACTGGGAATTGCGCCGGAGGATATCGGAGGGTGTCCTTTGGGGTCTCTTGGAATTCCGGAGTTCGGTACGGATTTTGTTATCCAGATGCTGGTAGATACAAAACCTTCCTGTTTTTCGGACTTAATCAGGATTTCCGGGCTGTCACACGGGACAGACGTATGGCTGGGCAATGCCCAGAAGCTGATTCAGGAAGGAAAAGCAACCATTTCCACAGCAATCTGTACCCGAGACGATATTATGACTTATCTCATTCGTATGGGACTTGACAGTGAATTGTCCTTTACCATCATGGAAAGTGTGCGTAAAGGAAAGGGTGTGAAGCCGGAATGGGAAGAGGAAATGTTAAAGCACGATGTACCGGACTGGTATATCTGGTCCTGCAAGACCATTAAATATATGTTCCCGAAGGCCCACGCGGCAGCTTACGTTATGATGGCGTATCGAATTGCCTATTGTAAGGTATATCATCCGCTGGCATATTATGCCGCATTCTTTAGTATCCGTGCATCGGCATTTTCCTATGAGATCATGTGTCAGGGGCGTGATAAGCTGGAATATTATCTGGCTGATTACAGAAAACGTGCAGATACATTAACGAAAAAAGAGCAGGATCAGATTCGGGATATGAAGATCGTACAGGAAATGTATGCCCGCGGCTTTGAGTTTATGAAGATTGATCTTTACCGGGCTCGGGCAAAGGAATTCCAGATCATTGATGGAAAACTGATGCCTTCTTTTGCAAGCATTGATGGTCTTGGGGATAAAGCGGCGGACCAGGTGGTGGAGGCGGCCAAGGATGGAACCTTCCTGTCAAAAGATGATCTTCGTACCAGAGCAAAGCTTAGTAAGACCATTGTAGATCTGATGGAAGAATTGGGAATCATAGAAGGTTTGCCGGAGTCAAATCAGCTGTCATTGTTTGACTTTGCATAACAATCATGTTATAGTCAAATGTAGTGCAAAGCAATGAATGTATCATCTTGAAGGAGAAAAAATGGTAAATACAGTTGTTTTTGATATTGGAAATGTGTTGGTGGATTTTCGCTGGCAGGGATTATTTGAAGATCTGGGATTTACAGGTGAAAAATTTGAAACAATCGCCAATGCTACGGTAAGAAGTCAGTGGTGGAATGAATTTGACAAAGGTGAAATGGAAGTAGAAGAAATCATTGACAAATTCGTAGAGAGAGCACCGGAGTATGAGAAGGAAATTCGAAGCATTTTTGACAATATGAACAATCTTCTTCGTGGCCGCAGTTATGCCGATGAATGGATCAGAGAGCTAAAAGGGAAAGGCTGTAAAGTTTATATTTTGTCTAATATGTCAAAACCTGCTCATGAAGTTCATGGAAAAGGCTGTATGCGTTTTCTGGATGATGTGGACGGAGCGATTCTTTCTTATCAGGAGAAAATGATCAAGCCTGACCGATGCATTTATGAACTGCTTTGTGAAAGATTCCAGATTGTACCGGAAAGGGCGGTTTTTCTGGATGATACCCTGAAGAATATTGAAGCTGCAAAAGAATTTGGGCTTCATGGCATTCACTTTAAAACCTATGAACAGGCAAAGGCTGAGCTTGATGCAATGCTTGCCTAGTCATTTATGAAATATCATATAAAACACAATAGGAGAGAAAATTATGGCATTATTAAAAGAATGGTATGCAGTTGCATATGATGAAAAAGCAAACAAAGGTGACATTCAGAGATTCTGGACACGTTACTTCGAACTGGAAAAAGGTGTTTACGAACAGCTCCTTACAAACCCTGACGAAGAAGTAAAAGGTTCTGTAAAAGAATTAGCTGAAAAATACAACTTATCTACATTAGAAATGGCTGGATTCTTAGATGGTATCAACGATTCTTTAGTTGAAGCAAACCCATTGGAAGAAATGGAAGAAGATACAGTTGTTTCTTTAAAATTTGACAAAGAGAAACTCTACAAAAACATGGTAGCTGCAAAAGCTGAATGGTTATATGAATTACCACAGTGGGAAGCAATCTTCGATGAAGCTACAAGAAAAGCACTTTACCTGGAACAGAAAAAATCCGGCACAATTATCAAAGATAAAAAAGTTGGACGTAATGATCCATGCCCATGCGGAAGCGGACGTAAGTTCAAACAGTGCTGCGGTAAAAACTAATTTTATATGGATTTATAAAAACGTGTCTGCAATTGCAGATGCGTTTTTTTGTGAAAACAAAAAATAATATTGAGAACACTAAGACATTGTGATACAATATACCTAGCAATACTAAATATAAAGAGCAGGAGGACACCGTGAAGGATAAATATGAAAGTCAGATGAAAAAAGGTGTTTTAGACATGCTTGTTTTGAAACTATTGGAAAAGGAAGAAAAGTACGGGTATCAGATCATCAGCGAATTAAAAGAGAAAAGTCGGGAGCGTTTTTTGTTGAAGGAAGGTACCCTGTATCCGATTCTCTACCGATTGGAGGACGATCAGTATGTGGAGAGCCGTTGGAGTGAGGCGGAAGGAAAGAAGGTGCCGCGTAAATATTATGTGATCACCGAAGAAGGAAGAAGGGCATTGCAGGAAATTTATTTTTTATGGGAAGATATTCATAGAAGTGCAGCCCTGATTATGGAGGAAGAACATGAATAAAAAATATATTTCGCAGATTATTAAAAGGTTAAAATGTTCTCGAAAAAAACGCAGGGAAATCAAGCGTCAGATGATTTCGGAAATGGAAGAAACTATCTCGGATGGTAGTTATGGGATGGGGAATCCTGTGGAAATTGCAGAAGAATTTAACCAAAGCTTTTCAGAGGAGGAAAAGAAGGCTTACAAAAGGGAAAGGCGACTGAAAATGGCAGGAGTCATTGTTATGATACTCCTTGTTGCGGCAGGCATGTTGTGGTGGATGCTGCCAAAACAGATCTGGCTTGAAGACAGTAAGTTTTTTGATGAAGCAAAAGTACAGGAACAGACAGAGATTGTCATTGGATATTTGGATGATGATAATTATTCGGCATTGCAGAAGTTGTCTGATGATAAAATGAGCGCTCTTTTGGAAACAGATGATCTGAAAAAGGCGAAGATGATCATTGGAGAGACTTGGGGTGCGCAGAAGACCGTGGGAAATGTTTACATGGCAGAGCTGACACAAAGAGGAAAAAAGAGTGCAGTCGTGCAAATGCATGTGGAATATGAAAAGGTAAATGTTATGTACACGTTTTACTTTAATGAACATATGGAGCTGGAAGGGCTTTGGATGCAATAAAATAAGAGGGTGTCTGGTATGAAATTTCAGGGGGAAATTGGCTGGTGGTTCTGGCTTGTCATGATGGCCGGAGAAGCATTGTTAATCGCATCATTTTTTGAAACAGGGAGTAAAATAATCATAATTGGCTCGTTCCTGTTTTATAATCTGCTTTTTTTACCATTTGTTTTCCGAAATTATGTGGAAATTACAGAGGAGAAATTTATCATAGCTTTCGGATTCAATAAAGAATCCATTCCTCTTTCTGAGATTACAGAAGTATATCCGACTTATAATCCGCTGGCTTCCAGCGCGGCTTCTTTAGACAGAGTTTTCATTAAAAGCAGAAGAAAAGAACTGATGTGTTCCGTAAAAAACAAAGAAAAAATGTTTGAATGCCTAAAAGAGAAGAACTCACAGATTCAGATTCATCCAAAAGGGAAAAATGACATTCATTTAAAAATAGAGAAGGGAATTATTATTTTTACAGTTGTGGTTTTGGTTTTTGTGGGGCTGATTTTGACAACCGGAACTATTAAGATGCAGTATGGAGAAAAATCATTCACAATTCAGGCTTCCTATTGGATGGATCAGGAAGTGGATTATGAAAAAATCGACAGTATAGAGTATCGTGATGAAAAGATTTCCGGCTCCAGAACAGGGGGATTTGGAAGTTTTCGTCTGCTTATGGGAAGTTTTAAAAATGAGGAGTTTGGAAATTACACAAGATATACCTATAAAAACTGCGATGCAGGGATTGTATTAATCGTGAACGGAAAAGAACTGGTAATCAGCGGAAGAAATCAGGAAGAAACGAGAACAATCTATGAAGAGCTTTTAAAAAGATGCGAAAGATAGAGGGTGGACAGTATGAAGTTAAAGAATAACAAAATTGACTGGATCATAGAAATTATGTGCCTGACCTTGTTAATAGGCCTGACGGCTTATCTGATTTTTCACTGGGGCAGTATTCCGGACAAAATTCCGGCTCATTATGACTGGGAAGGAAATATTGACCGTTGGGGAAATAAATCAGATTTAATATTTCTTCCGATGATGTCGTGGTTTTTATATCTTCTGATCACAGGTCTTCAGCAGATGCCTCTGGTATGGAATACAGGAGTGAAGATTACAGAGGAAAATGAAGAGAGAGTTTATCGTACGCTTAAATATATGCTGGAAACTTTGAAGCTGATTGTGGTGGCAGATCTGACCTATATCACCGTTCATTCCCTGATGGGAAAATCGCTGTCGGGATGGTTTACAATGATTGTGCTGGTTGCAGTGTTCGGGGATTTGATTTTCTGGATCGTGAGATTATATCAGGTAAAATAGCGAGTAAACGAAGAAGCAATTTTGATATTTTTAGTCATGCATGCTTCTTCGTTTGTTTTTTGTATTTCAGATCTCTATATTAAAACTTCTTTTTATATGTATGGTAAGCCAATAGATTCAAAATCACTGTGACCATCAAAAGAAACAAGGAAATATCCGGAAATCCATGAGCATTTTCCCATTTGGAAACAGTTGCGTTGGATACCTGAATTTTTTCTGCAAGTTCTTTTGGGGTAATACCTTTTTCTATTCTAAGTGTTTTGATGAGCTTCCCTGTTTTTTCATTGTCCATGATATGATACCTCCCGTGTGTTTTTTTGTGTAGCATTTTATGCGGAAAAATGTAAATCAACGGTGCTTCAACTTGGGTTGTTTTGGCTGTTTTTACATACAATATTTTCGGAGGTGAAATTTCATGGATAAAAAAGAAACGGAAAAGATGCATCAAAAAATATTATTTGACAAAAGAACTCTACTAATGTAGAATAATTAAATACTACAATTGTAGAGCAAATGAGAGGTGATAAAAGTGACTATAAAAAAATTACCAGATACAGAATTAGACGTGATGCAGGCAATCTGGGCATGTGAAGTCCCAGTATCACGCGCAGACATTGATAGGATTTTGAAAGAAAAGCATCCCATGGCTTTGACTACGCTTCTTACATTATTAACTCGTCTGTCTGAAAAAGGATTCATTAAGATTGAAAAAGAGGGGCGCAGTTCCAGATATTATCCTCTTGTGAGTCGGCAGGAATATCTGGCACAGCAGAGTAATCGTTTTTTACATAAACTTTGTGGCGGAAGCCTTTCGGTTTTTGCTACAGCCCTTTGTGACAGCGGATTGACAAAGGAAGAACTGGCAGAGCTTCGAGACCTGTTGGATAAGGAGGAACTATGAGTCAGGCTTTGTTGATCAAAGGATTTATGGTGCTGATCATGAGCCTGGTCTTTGCAGGTACAATATTTTTCCGATACGATGATGAGTCAAGAATGAAAAGCAGTGCGGGGAATCAGCAAAAGTATTTGCCGTATATTTCGGGAAATCTTCTTCTAAGCTGTATTCTTACAGTTGCAGTCTTTGGAGTATTTATGTTCGGTGTGCAGGAAACAACAAAATTGATTATTTCTGTGTGCTTTGGTGTCTTTGTGCATACCAGCTTATATTACATCGCTCTCATTGTGACCATTCCTTTGTTTCGTAAATATATGAGTGCCAGAACTTGCGCGATATTATGGATGCTTCCAAATTATCTTTATATTACACTTTATAGTGGGATGGAAGTCAATGCACCATTGGTTGTATTTCATGCATCACAAAATGTGGTGAGGCTGATTTTCTGTATTTGGCTGACAGGATTTTTGGCAGTTCTTTTGGGAAATATTGTTTCACATCTTGTATTTCGCTCAAATATTCTAAAAAATGCGAAGGATGTTACGAATATAGAAATTCTGGAAATATGGAATGAGAAACTTGAATCTGCCAATATGAGATATAAAAAATACCGCTTAATCGTTTCGCCAAATGCGAAAACGCCTCTTTCTGTCGGCCTGTTTCGTCGTAAAACATGTGTCGTATTGCCTGACAAAGAATACTCTTTGGAAGAATTAAGACTGATATTTCAGCATGAAATTGTTCATATTGGTCGTGAAGACAGCTGGTCAAAGTTTTTTCTTTTGTTCTGTACAGCCATGTGTTGGTTTAATCCACTCATGTGGATTGCAATGCGTAAAAGTGCCGATGATCTTGAATTAAGCTGTGATGAAACGGTGTTGCTGGACGTGGATGATGAGGATAGACGACGGTATGCGGAACTGATTCTGAGTACAGCCGGTGATGAACGGGGATTTACGACCTGTCTTTCTGCTTCGGCCTCAGCGATGCGTTATCGTTTGAAAAATATCATAAAAACAAAGACACGACGTTCGGGTATCTTGGTTGTAGGTGTGATATTTTTTATTTTGGTTATGAGTTATGGTTATGTTGCTCTTGCCTATGGAGAGAGCAGCACAAAAGAGTTGATTCAATATTGGGGAGAAGCAGAAAAATTTCAGGTAGAACAGATGTATCTTTCCACACCAGGACAGGAAAATACAATACGCCTGGAGTGTGAGGATAAAGAAGCCTTTTATCGATATATGGATGATCTTATGGCCGAAAACTTAACCGGGAAGTATTCTTTTTCGGATGACAGAAAAATGTTGTCATTTATCTGTCATACATCAAAAGTGCGAATGTATATTCAGCTATCAGATGATATTATCCGGATACTTCCCACTGATGGAACTAAGAGAGCAGAATGGCATTCCTATTATTTGCCGGAAGGTGTGGATTGGTTGTTTCTTGAGAGCATTTTAATTCCGATAACAACTTCTTATTAAAATTTTAAGTGTCAAATTCTTGTCAAGGTTTCTTTGTGTATATTAGGAAACTGCTTCTTGACAGAATTTGATTTTATGGCTAAAATTTAATAAGATATTGTAAAACGTTGAAGAGAAGAGTAGGATAGGAAATGTCCCAGAGAGAGGCTCATTTGGTGGAAGAGTCTTGGCAGGAAATCATCTGAAGACCATCTCGGAGTGGCTCTAATCAAGCTCGGTGATTCCGTTATCATCATAAAGAAAGTGGCATGTGTGGATTTATCACATGCAATTAGGGTGGAACCACGGTAATATAAAAAGATTTATCGTCCCTGAATAGATACTCGGTGTCTGTTCAGGGATTTTTATTTGTCTGGACTTGAAGTGACCATGCAAAGATGCAATGGGGATGTTAAGAAGAATAAAAAATCCTGACAGAAGCCGGAAAGACAGCTTTTTATAGTGGTGAAAGAGTCTTTACATGAATTTGTTGTAAAATGGGGTCTATGTAAGAAAAATTATTTTGTATGCCCTGTTTAGGTTGAAGAATTACAGTTTTCACGATGGTTGGGGGCATATAGAGAAAAAATCAAGATAAGACCCCGGAATTTCTAAAAAGCGGGGCATAGGAGCTGACAAATTTTCTATAGACCCCTCAGAACTAGAAAATGAGTCGAAGTAATAGAAAAGTGGGGCACACAAGAATAAAAATTCTGTGTAGACCCTGCGAGTGCATGAAAAGAGAAAAATCCACACAAAAAGGTATGTCGAAAAGCAATGATTTTATCAAAAGACTTCTTAAAATCAGAAGAAGCAGAAATTTAGGAGGAAAAGTATGAAAATCACACTCAAAGACGGTTCTGTAAAAGAATATGCAGAAAGCAAATCAGTGTATGATATCGCTCTCGATATCAGCGAAGGTCTTGCACGTGCAGCATGTGCAGGGGAAGTAAACGGAGAAGTTGTAGACTTAAGAACAGTGGTAGATGCAGACTGTGAACTGAGCATCTTAACAGCAAATGATGCGAAAGGTTTGGCAGCCCTTCGTCACACAGCATCTCACGTACTAGCAGAAGCAGTGAAAAATGTATTCCCGGATGCGAAATTAGCCATTGGACCAAGCATTGACACAGGATATTACTACGATTTTGATCATGCTCCGTTCTCAAGAGAAGACCTTGACAAAATCGAAGCAGAAATGAAAAAAATCATCAAAAAAGGTGAAAAATTAGAAAAATTCACACTTCCAAGAGAAGAAGCGATTAAATTCATGGAAGAAAAGGGGGAACCATACAAGGTGGAACTTATCCGGGATTTACCGGCAGATGCAGAAATTTCTTTCTACAAACAGGGTGAATTCGTTGACCTTTGTGCAGGTCCTCACCTTATGAACACAAAAGCAATCAAAGCATTTAAGCTGATTTCTTCTTCCATGGCTTACTGGAGAGGTGATTCTAACAAAGCACAGTTACAGCGTATCTATGGTACAGCTTTCACAAAGAAAGATGAACTGGCAGCATACCTTGAACACTTAGAAGACATTAAGAGACGTGATCACAATAAACTTGGTCGCGAAATGGAACTTTTTGCAACTGTTGATGTTGTAGGACAGGGTCTTCCATTGATGCTTCCAAAGGGTGTAAAAATGATCCAGAAGCTTCAGAGATGGATTGAAGATCTGGAAGATAAAGAATGGGGCTACGTACGTACAAAAACTCCATTAATGGCAAAATCTGATCTTTATAAGATCTCAGGTCACTGGGATCACTACAAAGATGGGATGTTCGTTCTTGGGGATGAAGAAAAAGACAAAGAAGTATTTGCTCTTCGTCCTATGACATGTCCATTCCAGTACTATGTATACAAAAACTCACAGAAATCCTACAGAGATCTTCCATACAGAATGGGTGAAACATCTACCTTATTCCGTAATGAAGATTCCGGTGAAATGCACGGTTTAACACGTGTTCGTCAGTTTACAATTTCTGAAGGTCACAACGTCATCCGCCCGGATCAGGCTGAAGAAGAACTTCAGAACTGCTTAAACCTTGCGATTTATATTTTAACAACTTTAGGTCTTCAGGATGACGTAACCTATCGTCTTTCTAAATGGGATCCTGAAAACAAAGCAAAATATCTTGGAGATGAAGCATACTGGGAAAGCACACAGGATGCCCTTCGTCAGATTCTTGTAGAAAAAGGAATCAACTTTACAGAAGCGGATGGAGAAGCTGCATTCTACGGACCAAAGATTGATATCCAGGCGAAGAACGTATATGGCAAAGAAGATACCATGATCACAATTCAGTTAGACTGTGCAATCGCTGAAAAATTCGATATGTACTACATCGACCAGAAGGGTGAAAAACAGCGTCCATACATCATCCACAGAACATCTCTTGGATGCTACGAAAGAACTCTGGCATGGCTGATTGAAAAATATGCGGGCAAATTCCCGACATGGTTATGCCCGGAACAGGTTCGTGTACTTCCAATTTCTGAAAAATACATGGACTATGCAGAAAAAGTCCGCAAAGAACTGGTTGCAAACGGCGTAGATGCAACGATGGATAACCGTTCTGAAAAGATTGGTTACAAGATTCGTGAAGCAAGACTTGATAAACTTCCATACATGGTAATCGTTGGTGAAAAAGAAGAAGCAGAAGGACTTGTATCAGTTCGAAGCCGTTATGCAGGAGATGAAGGACAGATGGCATTAGATGCATTTGTTGACATGATCTGCAAAGAAATCCGTACAAAAGCAATCCGTGAGGAGCTTCCGCAGGATGCAAAATAATCAGTAAAATATTGAACTTTACTAAGGGGAAAGCACATTGCTTTCCCTTTGTTTTTATGCTATCCTTGAAGTAATTATGGAGGTAGCATATGAAACTGCGTGATAATATTAAAGGGGTACAGCATCTTGGAATTCCTGTGGTTCAGATGGAAGAAACCAGGAAATTTTACATAGAAAACTTTGGATTTAAAGTGATCCATGAAAAGGAGATTTTTTATCCGGAAAAGATGAAAATATGCTTTTTACAGTTGGGGGATTTGGTAGTAGAACTCTTTGAACACAAAAGTGAAGCAATCCGCAGGGAAGTGGAATCTCGTGTCACAGGTGTTTACGATCATTTTGCCATTGATGCGGCAGATTTTGATGATTATGCGGCGAAGCTGATCAATAAAGGCCTGACTTTGGCACCGGGAACTGCAGATGGAGTGGTTTTATATGATAACATTAAAACCAAAGGAATCCGTGGAGTAAATTTTGTATCTCCAAATGGTGATGTGGTAGAAATCTGCTATGATAATGCAAGAAGCTATGCGGGAAAGAGCGGCCTTCTTGGATGGGATCATCTGGCAGTTCGTACCAAAAATATCAAAGAATCCATGTCCTTCTATGCAGAGTTAGGATTTTCCATGACAGGAAACGGATATTTGGATACACCTGAGGGAAGACTCTATATTGCATTTATGACCTGCAAAGGCTTTACGTTAGAGTTGATTCAGCTGGTTGGAGCAGCGGCAGAGGATCCGGACACATGGAAAACAGGCAAGATTGATCACATTGCCCTGGATGTGGAAAATGCACAGGATGCTTTGGTAGAAGCAAGAAGCTGTGGCTACAACGTGATCGATTTTGGACTCAAAGAGCTTCCGCTGTTTGAACATGGCTGCAGATTCTTCAGCATCAAAGGACCAAGCGGAGAAATAATCGAATTTAATCAGAAAAATAAATTTTAATTTAGAAAATCTTAACTAAAATTTTGCTTCTGTAATATTTACATTTTTATGGAAATATGTTAGAAATAGAATCAACGCAAAAAGGGAGTAGTTGCATACTCTTGTATGTCCTGCCAGTCGTCAGTACGTCTGATCTTCAGACCGGTTGTCAGGTGATTTCGATTGAACGAGACTTATTGTGTACACGGTCAGTGTGCACAATAGGTCTCTTTTTTTATACCAAAAGAGTATTGTGTACCGCGATTTGAAAGGAGAATGTAAATGAAAGAAATTTATCAAATGACAAAAGAAGAGTTGCTTGACATTTACCCTGACAGAGAAGGATTAACAGAAAAAAAGGCACTGCAGATCCGTAAGGAAACAGGAGAAAACATCCTGGAAGAGACTGCAAAAAAGAGTGCATTTACAGTATTCTTAGAGCAGTTTGCAGATTTGCTGGTAATTATCCTAATCGCAGCAGCCATTATTTCCATGGTATCCGGCAATGTGGAAAGCACTATCGTAATCTTTGTAGTGATTCTTTTGAATGCAGTGCTGGGAACGATTCAGTATGTAAAGGCGGAAAAATCGCTGGATTCTTTAAAAGCACTTTCTTCGCCCCATGCGAAGGTACTTCGCAACGGCGTAAGAAAGGAAATTCCGTCAAAGGACGTGGTTCCGGGAGATATTCTGATGCTGGAAGCGGGAGATATGGTGGTGGCAGACGGCCGTATTTTGGAAAACTTCTCGTTACAGGTCAATGAAAGCTCTTTGACGGGAGAATCGACAAATGTCGATAAAAAAGAGGTTGATATTCTGGAAAATGTGGCGCTGGGTGACCGTATCAACATGGTTTATTCCGGAAGTCTTGTAACCTATGGCCGTGCAAAGATACTCATTACAGGCACCGGTATGAATACGGAAATGGGTAAGATCGCCGGCCTGATGAATGAAACCAAAGAAAAGAAAACGCCCCTTCAGAGAAGTCTTGATCATTTCAGCAAAAACCTTGCCATTGTAATCATGATTATCAGTGTACTTGTGTTTGGGCTTCGAATCTGGCAGGGAGAAGCAGTGCTGGATTCTTTGATGTTTGCGGTAGCTTTGGCGGTAGCGGCAATCCCGGAAGCATTAAGCTCTATTGTAACCATTGTTCAGGCCATGGGCACAAGAAAAATGGCATTGGACAATGCCATTATGAAGGAATTAAAGGCGGTAGAAAGCCTTGGCTGTGTATCGGTCATCTGTTCGGATAAAACAGGTACTTTGACACAGAACAAAATGACAGTTACAGATGTTTATGTGGGCGGCGAAGTGATGAAGCCGGAAGAAATGGATCTAAAGCTCCCGCTGCATAGATATTTTTTATATACAGCCATCTTAAATAATGATTCTTCTATCGATACAGGAAAAGATATTGGGGACCCAACAGAAACAGCACTGTTATCCATGGCAAGGAGGGCAGGACTTTCCGATGCGGGAATTTCAGAAGAAGATATCCGAAATATGATGCCGAGGTTGGAAGAACTTCCATTTGATTCGGATAGAAAGCTGATGAGTACAAAATACAGAATCCACGGTGTACCTACAGTTCTTACAAAAGGTGCCCTGGATGTGCTTTTGGACAGAGTGGTAAGTATTGAAACCGTCGATGGTGTGAGAGCAGTCACAGAAGCAGACAAAGAAGAAATTTTAAAACAGAACCAAAGCTTTTCGGAAAACGGTCTGCGAGTTTTGGCTTTTGCGTATAAAGAATCTGAGGAAACAGAAAGTTTATCACTGGAAAATGAAACAGGATTTACATTGACAGGTCTGGCAGCAATGATTGACCCTCCAAGAGAGGAAACCATTGAGGCGGTGGCAGATGCCATTGGCGCAGGAATTAAGCCTGTAATGATCACCGGTGACCATAAAGTAACAGCCACAGCCATTGCAAAACAGATCGGCATCTTTCATGACGGAGATCTGTCGCTGACAGGTCAGGAGCTGGATGCCATGTCTGATGAGGAACTGGCAGAAAAACTGGAACATATTTCTGTCTATGCCCGTGTATCTCCGGAAAATAAAATTCGAATTGTGGATGCATGGCAGAAAAAAGGTCATGTCGCAGCCATGACAGGGGATGGTGTGAATGATGCGCCGGCTCTGAAAAAAGCAGATATCGGTGTTGCTATGGGAATTACAGGTACAGAAGTATCAAAGGATGCAGCGGCAATGATTCTGGCAGATGATAATTTTGCTACCATTATCAAAGCAGTATTAAATGGCAGAAATGTTTACAGAAACATTTTAAATGCCATTCAGTTTTTACTTTCCGGCAATATGGCGGCAATTCTTGCAGTATTATATTGTTCGGTTATGGCTCTTGCGACACCCTTTGAACCAGTACATTTATTGTTTATCAATCTTTTGACAGATTCTCTTCCGGCTTTGGCCATTGGTATGGAACCAACTGACAAAACCTTGTTAAAGAATAAGCCAAGAAATCCCAAGGAAGGAATTTTAACAAAAGAATTTTCTTTAAGACTTGTGTTCTATGGATTGCTGATTGCCATCGTTACAATGAGCAGTTATTATATTGGTCTTACAACTGATGCAAAAACAGCAAGTACTATGGCCTTTGCAACATTAACTCTTGCAAGATTATTTCATGGATTCACCTGCAGAAGTGATCGTTCGATTATAAAGATTGGACTTACAAGCAACAAGTGGAGTCTTGCGGCATTTGGAGCAGGTGTGGTATTGCTTGCATTTGTGCTTCTTGTACCGTTGATGCATGGCCTTTTTGCAATCGCTCCTTTAGGCCCGGCTCAGCTTGGAATGATTGCAGGGCTTGCATTTTTACCAACATTGGCAATTCAGCTTGTGAAGATGGTAAAAGAAGCAGTTTTTCATAATACAAAATAATACAAAAAATATTAAAAAGTTATTGACATTTGTTTTCGTTCAGTGTATTATATCCAAGTCGGCTGACGAAAACAGATGTCGACAAGAAACATGGGGTCTTAGCTCAGCTGGGAGAGCATCTGCCTTACAAGCAGAGGGTCACAGGTTCGAGCCCTGTAGGCCCCATAATTTAAAAAGAATCAGACATGGCGAGATAGCTCAGTTGGCTAGAGCATACGGTTCATACCCGTAGTGTCGAGGGTTCGAATCCCCCTCTCGCTATTATATGGGGTCTTAGCTCAGCTGGGAGAGCATCTGCCTTACAAGCAGAGGGTCACAGGTTCGAGCCCTGTAGGCCCCATAATTTAAAAAGAATCAGACATGGCGAGATAGCTCAGTTGGCTAGAGCATACGGTTCATACCCGTAGTGTCGAGGGTTCGAATCCCCCTCTCGCTACTTAGGAGATGCGTAAAGCATCTCCTTTTTTTGTTGTGTATGATACTGGAAATCCCTGCGTAATTATGCTATTATATAGATTAGGTTTTTATGCAATCTCGACGGTTGCAAGTTTTCATATCATTTATGGAGGATGAAAAAATGAAACAGATCAAAGAATTGATTCAGTCGCTGGACTATGAACTTTTACAGGGTTCTTTAGAGGGTGAGATCAGCGAGCTGGTGTACGATACAAGAAAGGTAAGCAAAGATGCCATGTTTGTCTGCATCGTAGGCACTGCATTTGACAGCCATGAAAAAGCAACAGAAGTGGCGGCGGCAGGGGCAAAGGTGCTGATTGTAAGTAAAGAGGTGGAAGTGCCTGAAGAGGTAACTGTGGTAAAAGTAGCAGATACACGTTATGCCTTATCACTGATTTCAGCAGCATATTTTGACTATCCTGCAAATACATTGAAGGTTATTGGGATTACAGGGACAAAAGGAAAGACAACAACAACCTTTATGATTAAGTCAATTCTTGAAAATGCAGGCTATAAAGTAGGTTTGATCGGAACCATTGAGACCATCATTGGTGAAAAACACATTCCGGCAAACAATACAACTCCGGAATCCTACATTGTACAGGAATATTTTGCAGAAATGTTAAAGGCAGGCTGTGAAGTCTGTGTCATGGAAGTTTCTTCCCAGGGTCTGATGATGCATCGTACGGCTGGAATCCCGTTTGAGCTGGGAATCTTTACAAATCTTGCTCCGGACCATATCGGACCGAATGAGCATGCAAGTTTTGAGGAATATGCCCAGTGCAAAGGAATGCTTTTTCAGCAGTGTAAAGTGGGTATCGCAAATGTGGATGATGAAAACTTTGAGATGGTCATGAAAGGTCATACCTGTAAATTGGAAACCATTGGTTTTTCGGAAAAAGCAGACTTAAAAGCAAGTAATGTAAATCTGGTGGGAAGACCGGGATACTTAGGTGTTACTTATGATTTAACAGGACTTTTAAATTTTCCGGTAGAAATTGATATCCCGGGTAAATTTAGTGTATACAACTCTCTTGTTGCAATCGCAGTCTGCAGACATTTTGACATTGCAAAAGAAAATATTTTAGAAGCACTGAAAGCAGCAAAAGCCAAGGGAAGAATCGAGCAGGTAAAGGTTTCTGATGACTTTATGCTCCTGATTGACTACGCTCATAATGCAATGAGTTTGGAAAGTCTTTTATCAACTTTAAAAGAATATCACCCACAGAGACTTGTTTGTCTCTTTGGATGCGGCGGTAACCGTTCAAAGCTTCGACGTTATGAAATGGGTGAGGTTTCCGGAAAAATGGCGGATCTGACCATCGTAACCAGTGACAATCCAAGATTCGAGGAGCCACAGGAGATTATTGATGACATTAAGATCGGTCTTGCAAAAACGGATGGTGAATATGTAGAAATCATTGACCGTAAGGAAGCAATCAAATATGCCATTGCAAACGGCAGACCGGGAGACGTGATCGTACTGGCTGGAAAAGGACATGAGGATTATCAGGAAATTAAGGGTGTGAAGTATCCGATGGACGAAAGAGTTCTCATTAAAGAAGTATTAGAGGAATTAGGCTGGAAATAAAATGGCAAAATATGCAGGAGTAATTGTAGATATTTCGCTGGAAAAACTGGATAGAGTATTTGACTACAAGGTTCCTGCCCATCTGGAGGATTTTCTTCATCCGGGAATGCCGGTCTGGATTCCTTTTGGAAAGGGAAATCGCCGGATGAAAGGGTTTATCGTCAGTCTGGCAGATACATGCAGCTATGAGGTATGTAAGATCAAAGAACTGTTGGGGATATGTGAGGGTGCCATTCCTGTGGAAGGGCAGCTGATTGAACTTGCAGCATGGATGAGAGAACGCTATGGCTGTACCATGAATCAGGCTTTAAAAACGGTAATCCCGGTGAAAAATAAGGTGAAAGAGCAGACGAAAGTGCTTGTGTCACTGGCGGCCGATGAAAAGGCCGTGGAAGCGTATGCTGAAAAAAATAAGCGTGCGAAGGCGCGAATTCGTGTGCTTAGGACATTGCTCTTTACAGGAGCTATGGAAAAAGAACAGCTTTTGGAGAAAGCAGAAACAACGGCTGCAGTTTTAAAAGAGCTGCAGGAGACGGGACTGATTTCTCTGCAAAGTGAGACCATCTATCGTTTGCCTAAAATAGCCAGAGAAAAGAAGAAAAATATTACATTAAATAGTGAACAACAGACAATTTTAGATAGATTCAAAAAAGATTTTACCCAAGGGAAAAGCAACAGCTACCTTTTGCATGGAGTAACCGGCAGCGGTAAGACAGAAATCTACATGGGGATGCTGGAAAATGTGCTAAGAGCCGGAAAACAGGCCATTGTGCTGATTCCGGAGATTGCCCTGACCTTTCAGACAGTCATGCGGTTTTACGGAAGATTTGGCAATCAGGTATCGGTCATTCATTCCAAAATGTCTGCGGGAGAGCGCTACGATCAAATGGAACGGGCAAAGCGCGGGGAGATTTCCGTTATGATAGGTCCGCGCTCTGCGGTGTTTACACCTTTTCAGGATTTGGGAATGATCATCATTGATGAAGAGCATGAGGGAAGTTATAAAAGTGAAACGACTCCCAAATATCATGCAAGAGAGGTGGCAAAAAAACGCTGTGAAATGAGCGGTGCCTCTTTGGTGCTTGGCAGTGCAACACCTTCCATAGAATCCTATTTTAAAGCATCCTGTGGAGAATATGAGCTTTTAAGACTTTTAAACAGAGTGAATGATCAAAACCTTGCAGTTGTGCAGGTGGTGGATCTTCGAAAAGAATTAAAAGAAGGAAATCGTTCTGTGATCAGTCGTGCATTGAAGGTTCAAATGCAGGAAGCCCTGGAAATGGGCGGTCAGATTATATTGTTTTTAAATCGAAGAGGACATACCGGATTTATTTCCTGCCGCAGCTGTGGTCAGGTTTTGAAATGTCCTCACTGTGATGTGTCGCTGACACTTCATAAAGATGGCAGAATGCGATGTCATTACTGCGGATATGAACAAATGAGTGTCCAAAACTGTCCTGCATGTGGTTCCCCTTATATTGGAGGATTCCGGGCAGGAACCCAGGCCATGGAAGAAGTGGTGCAAAAAGAATTTCCAAATGCGAAAATTCTGCGGATGGATATGGACACCACAAGGAAAAAAGGAAGCTATGAAGAAATCTTGGAAAGTTTTGCAAAAAGAGAAGCCGATATTCTGATCGGCACCCAGATGATTGTAAAGGGGCATGATTTTCCGGGAGTAACCCTTGTGGGAGTTCTTCTGGCAGACTTATCTCTTCACGCATCGGATTATATGGCTGCAGAAAGAACCTTTCAGCTGCTGACTCAGGCAGTGGGAAGAGCAGGGAGAGGATTGGATCCCGGAAATGCGGTGATACAGACCTATCAGCCGGAGCATTACGCAGTACAAAAGGCAGCAGCACAGGATTATGAAGGATTTTATGAGCTGGAGATTGCCTATAGAGATCTGATGTCCTATCCGCCAATGTCCGGTATGCTTGCAATGCTGTTACAGTCAGCTGATGAAGCATTGTTGGAAGCAGAGGCTGAAAAAATCAAAAAAAGAATTTTGGATATGGATATTCCACTTCTTCGGGTAACAGGACCTGCACCGGCAGTGATATCTAAATTAAGTGACATTTACCGCAGAGTCATCTATTTAAAGCATGAAGATACAAAGGAATTGTATCGTGTACGGGAAATGATTGATGGTGCAGTAAAAAATGAAATAATTCATAAAGAAATCAGAGTGGAATTTGATGAAAATCCGCTTTACGCATATTAACGTGAATGGAGGAAAATGAGATGGCAATTAGAAAAATGAGAATTATGGGAGAGGATGACTGTTTAAGAGAAACCTGCCGTGAAGTCAAAGAAGTAACACCAAAGATTACACAGCTGATTGATGATATGTTAGATACCATGTATGAGCAGCAGGGTGTTGGTCTTGCAGCACCACAGGTTGGTATTTTAAAAAGAATCGTAGTGATTGACGTTGGTGAAGGTCCGATCGTGATGATCAATCCTAAAATCTTAGAAACCTCCGGAAGCCAGACCGGAAGTGAAGGATGCTTAAGCGTACCGGGCAAAAATGGTACTGTGACACGTCCGATGTATGTGAAAGCAGAATTTTATGGAGAAGATATGGAAAAATACATCATTGAGGGAGAAGAACTTCTTGCAAGAGCCATCTGTCACGAATTGGATCATTTGGATGGCAAGCTTTACGTGGATTTCGTAGAAGGAAAGCTTCGTGACAATGAGCTTGACGGATACGGTGAGGAAGAAGAGGAGTTGGAAGATTAATGAAGGTTATTTTTATGGGAACTCCGGACTTCTCAACAGGAGTGCTGGAGAGCATTATCAAAGCAGGACATGAGGTAACTGCCGTGGTGACACAGCCGGACAAACCAAAGGGACGCGGTCATGAAATGCAGTTTACACCGGTGAAAGAAGTTGCTTTAAAGTACAATTTACCTGTATTGCAGCCAAAAAAGATCAGAGACCCGGAAGTGGTGGCACAGCTTGAAGAGATTCCGGCGGATATCTGTGTGGTTGTTGCTTTTGGACAGATTATTCCAAAAAGCATTCTGGAAATGAAAAAATACGGATGTATCAACGTGCATGCATCCTTACTTCCTGCCTACCGCGGTGCAGCGCCGATTCAGTGGGCAGTGGTAGACGGATTAAAAGAAACCGGTGTTACCATCATGCAGATGGATGAAGGGCTGGATACCGGAGATATGCTGACAAAAGTGGTGGTTCCATTGGAAAAGAATGAAACCGGCGGTTCCCTGTTTGATAAGTTAAGCATTGCCGGAGCAAAGCTTTGCGTAGAAACCATGGAGCTTATTGAAAAAGGGGAAGTAACACCGGAAAAACAGGGAGAAACTACCACAGAATATGCAAAAATGATTACCAAGGATTTGGGAAAAATTGATTTTTCCAAATCTGCAGCAGAAATCGAACGATTGATCAGAGGATTTAATCCATGGCCAAGCGCTTATACGAAGCTTGGTAATAAAACTTTAAAAATCTGGGCAGCAGATGTTTTAGAGGAAGAATACGAGGGAGCATTTGGAGAAATCATAAAAGTATCCAAGAATGAAATTCTTGTAAAATGCGGCAAAGGAACTCTTTCCCTGAAGGAAATCCAGCTGGAAGGCAAAAAGCGTATGGCAGCAGATGCATTTTTACGAGGATATCAGTTAGAGAGTGGAGTACTGCTTGGGTAATATCTTTTTCGATATAAAAAGGAGGAAACAATATGCCATATTATGGTTTTTATGATTGGACTTATTTTTTAGTGCTCATTGGTGCGGTGATTTCCATGATCGCATCATCAAAGGTGAAAACAACTTATGCAAAATATGGAAATGTAAGAAGCCAGAGAGGGATGACAGCAACAGAAGCAGCCAGAAGAATTCTGGATAATGCGGGGCTTCGTCATGTTCGTATTGAAAGAGTTGCAGGGGATTTGACAGACCACTACAGTCCTAAGGAACTGGTGCTGCGACTTTCTGATACTACCATTAATTCCACAAGCATTGCAGCCATCGGTGTAGCGGCCCATGAATGCGGTCATGCCATTCAGCATGCGAAGCATTATGCGCCGTTAAATATTAGAAATACCATTGTTCCGGTAGTAAACTTGGGAAGTAAGCTTTCCTGGCCAATGATCTTAATTGGTCTGCTTTTGGGAATTACAGGATTTTTAGATTTAGGAATTATCCTGTTTTCCTTCAGCTTGATCTTTCAGCTCATTACATTACCGGTAGAATTTAATGCTTCATCCAGAGCATTGAGAATTTTAGATGAATCGGGCATGCTTTATGATGACGAATTAAGGGGAGCGAAAAAGGTTCTTTCAGCAGCAGCCATGACTTATGTGGCAGCGGCGATTGCAACACTTTTGTCACTCCTTCGTCTGATAATTCTTTTTGGAGGAAGAAGACGTAATGACTAACAGTCTGAACATACGAGAAATGGCACTGGAAATTCTGCTGGAAGCAGAACGAAACGGTGCTTACCCAAATGCTTTGTTAAAACAGACTTTGGATAAATATTTATATATGGAAAAGCAGGAGAGAGCATTTTTAACACGTCTTGTAGAGGGAACTGTGGAGAGAAAGCTGACGCTGGATTATTATTTGAATCATGTGTCAAAAACTCCTGTAAATAAATGTAAACCTGTTATTCGATGTATCTTACGCATGGCGGCATATCAGATTTTTTATATGGATGCAGTGCCGGACAGTGCAGCCTGCAATGAAGCGGTAAAGCTTGCCCAGAAAAAGGGTTTCCAGACTTTAAAAGGATTTGTTAACGGTGTGCTTCGTAATCTTTCCCGCAGGAAGAATGAGATTGTAATGCCGAATGAGGAGAAAGAGCCTGTGAAAGCACTTTCTGCAGCTTATTCCGTGCCGGAGTGGCTGGTAGAAAAAGTTATCAAAGAATACGGTATGGAACAGGGGAAAAATATGTTTGCATCCCTTTATGAAAATGTGGGAGCAACCACCATTCGTGTGAATAACAGCAAAATCTCCACGGAAGAATGTGCAAAACTTCTAGAAAAAGAAGGGGTACATGTGGAAAAAGCAGCTTACGTAGAAAATGCACTGGAAATTTCCGGTTATGATTCCCTGAGATTTTTGGAAAGCTTTGAAAAGGGGTATTTTCAGGTGCAGGATGTAAGCTCCATGCTGGTGGGACTTGCGGCAAATCCGAAACCGGGTGATAACGTCATTGATATTTGTGCAGCTCCGGGTGGAAAGAGTATTCATGTGGCAGATTTATTAAATGGAACCGGTCACGTGGAATCAAGAGACCTTACAGATTATAAGGTAGGATTGATTGAAGAGAATATTACACGCTGCGGATTTACAAACGTGACTGCAAAACGGGCAGATGCACTGATGTTTGATGAGGCGGCAAAAGAGTCTGCGGATATTGTGATCGCAGATTTGCCGTGTTCAGGACTTGGGGTGCTGAAAAAAAAGAGCGATATTAAGTATCGTATGAGTCAGCAGCAGATTGAGGAGCTTGCGCAGCTTCAGAGAAGGATTTTGAAAAATGCAGCTGCTTATGTGAAACCTGGCGGTACCCTCATTTACAGTACCTGTACCATTACAAAGGAAGAAAATGATATGCAGGTAGACTGGATTTTGGAAAACTTACCATTACAGCTTGTAAGTTTAGAGGGCTGTATGTGTGAAGAATTATTGAAGAATCATGAACGGGAAGGTGTTTTACAGCTTCTTCCGGGAAGAGAAAAAACAGATGGATTTTTCCTTGCGAAATTTCAGAAAATAAAATAGAGGAATCTTATGGAACCTTCGCAGTTTCATAAGCAAAAAACATGAAGGATCTTAAATCATTAAATTTGGAACAATTGACAGAGGAGCTTCTGTCTATCGGAGAAAAGAAATTCCGTGCAAAGCAGGTATATTCCTGGATACATGAAAAACTGGTGGATTCTTTTGATGAGATGACCAATTTATCAAAGGATCTGCGTGAAAAATTAAAAGAAAATTATACATTGAACAGTCTGGATGCTGTGGCAGTACAGACGTCAAAAATCGATGGGACGCAGAAATATTTATTTCGTCTGCAGGACGGCCATGTGGTGGAAAGCGTACTCATGAGATATCATCATGGGAATTCTGTCTGTATTTCTTCACAGGTCGGATGTTTGATGGGGTGCCGTTTCTGTGCCTCCACCATTGGTGGAAAAGTAAGGGATCTTGCTCCTTCTGAAATGCTTGGACAGATTTATAAAATTCAGAAATTATCCCATGAGCGTGTGCACAATGTGGTGGTAATGGGTACAGGAGAACCTCTCGATAATTATGAGAATCTGGTACAGTTTATTAAGATGCTGACAGACGAAAACGGTCTCAATATCAGCCAGAGAAACTTAACAGTATCTACCTGCGGGATTGTGCCAAAAATCCGCCAGCTTGCAGAAGAAAAATTCCAGATGACACTGGCATTATCCTTACATGCAACAACTCAGGAAAAGAGAAAACAGTTAATGCCAATCGCTAACAAATATGATCTGAAAGAGGTTTTGGATGCTTGTCATTACTATTATGAGCAGACCGGCAGACGTATTACCTTTGAATACAGTTTGGTTGGCGGCGTCAATGATACAAAGCAGGATGCGGAAGAATTGACAAAACTCATTGGGAAATTCCCATGTCATGTGAATCTGATTCCGGTGAACCCAATTAAAGAGCGGGATTTCGTACAGCCAAATAAACAGGAGTGCCAGGCCTTTCGAAATAAACTTGAAAAAAATGGAATTAATGTTACTATAAGAAGGGAAATGGGCCGGGACATCGATGGTGCCTGCGGTCAGCTTCGAAAAAGTTACTTAGATCAGGAGAAAGGAGAAAGTGGATGTTAAGTTCATATGCCATGACTGATGTGGGAAGAACGAGACTGGTAAATCAGGACTATGTATTTTCCTGTTTGGAACCAGTTGGAAATCTTCCAAATCTTTTCATCGTTGCAGATGGAATGGGCGGTCATCAGGCGGGAGATTTTGCTTCCTCCTACAGCGTGAAAAAAATTCTGGAATCGATTTCTTTAAGTCTCCAGAAAAATCCCCATAAGATTTTTGCAGATGCGATCCGGTATGCCAACAGAGAACTGATCGAAAAAGCAAAGGCAAATCCCGAACTAAAAGGGATGGGGACAACGGTGGTGCTTCTCACCATCATTGGGGAAAAGGCATATGTTGCCAATGTGGGTGACAGCAGATTATATTTGATGGAAGATACCCTGACCCAGATTACGGTGGATCATTCCCTGGTGCAGGAAATGATCAGAATTGGGGAACTTACGAAAGAAAGTGCAAGACTCCATCCGGATAAAAATATTATAACCAGAGCAGTAGGAGCCGGAAGAGATATCAATGCGGACTATTTTGAGTTTACGCTTACAGAAAAAAGTATCCTGCTGATGTGTTCCGATGGTCTGAGCAATATGGTGGAAGATGAGCAGCTTGCGATTCTTTTAAAAAGTGCGAAAAAACCGGAAAAAATTGGAAAGAAATTAATCGAAGCAGCAAATAGAAATGGTGGTAAAGACAATATTGCTGTGATTGTGATAAATGTAGATTCAGGTGAGGTGTAAAAATGATTAAATCAGGAATGCTTATCGGCGGCAGATACGAGGTACTTAATAAGATTGGTGCCGGCGGGATGTCCGTGGTCTATAAAGGACGTGACCAGAAGTTAAACCGCTATGTGGCAATTAAAGTGTTAAAATCCGAATATCGTGAAGATAAAAATTTTATTCGTAAATTTAAAGAAGAAGCACAGGCGGCAGCATGCCTTGCACATCCGAATATCGTAAATGTATATGATGTAGGGGAGGAAGCCGGAGATCATTATATTGTGATGGAGCTTGTAGAAGGCATTACTCTGAAAAATTATATTGAGAGAAAAGGCAGGATGACCATCAAGGAAGCCACAAGTATCGGAATTCAGGTTTCCATGGGTCTGGAAGTGGCTCATAACAATGATATCGTACACAGAGACATTAAACCACAGAATATCATGATTTCCAAAGACGGAAAGGTGAAGGTCATGGATTTTGGTATTGCAAAGGCTGCAACTTCTGAAACTATCGCATCCAATGCAATGGGTTCTGTGCACTATACTTCCCCGGAGCAGGCGAGAGGCGGCTACAGTGATGCCAAAAGCGATATTTATTCTCTGGGTATCGTAATGTTTGAAATGGTAACAGGACGTGTGCCTTTTGATGGAGAAACAACCGTTGCAGTTGCAGTGAAACATTTACAGGAAGAAATGCCTTCACCAAGAATCTTTTGTCCGGAACTTCCAATTAGTCTGGAAAAGATCATTTATAAATGTACAGAAAAGATTGCGGGCAGACGTTATGCCAATATGGCAGAACTGATTGCAGATTTAAAACAGTCACTCCAGACACCGGATGTGGACTTTATCAAGGCTGTGAATGTAGATGAAGCTGCAAAAACCGTCATGATCACAAAAGAAGATATTTCAAAGATAAAAAAAGAAACAGGTCGTATTCAGCTTCCGGAAGAAGATGACGAATATGGTTATGACGATGACTATGAAGAAGATGACTATGAAGAAAATGATTACGACGACGATGATTACGAAGACGATGATGAATATGACGACGATTATGATGACGACGATGATGACATGGATCCTCGTATGGAAAAGATCATGACCATCGGCGGAATTGCAGCAGCAATCATTATTTTGATCATCATTATTATGCTTGCCGGGAAAATATTAGGTTTTGGTCTGTTTTCGGGTAAGCCTGAAGAACCGGAAGAACCACAGCAAACAGAGCAGGATGCAGAAGAAACCGTTCAGATGATCGATGTCAGAGGTATGACATACGATGAAGCAAAAGTAAAATTAAATGAAATGGGAATTGGTATCAGATCTGCAGGAAGTGAAGAAACAGATCAGTACGAAGAAAACCAGATTATGAAACAGAGCGTAGATGCCGATACAGTCATTGAAAAAGGAACCACGGTAGAAGTAGTTATCGCACTGAAAAAAGTAGAAATGGTAAAAGTTCCTGATATTACAGGACAGACAAAGGAAGATGCAAAATATCGTCTGGAACAGGAAGGATTCAAAGTGGATTTTACGGAAAGCTATCATGATACGGTAGCATCCGGAAAGGTGATCAAAACATCTCCGGACGTTGGAACAGAGCAGGCGGAAGGTACTACTATTTACCTGACCATCAGTAAAGGAAAAGAGAAAAAGAACACCACAGTACCGGGGGTTGTAAATACGACCAGAGAAAATGCAGAAGTAGCACTGAAAAATGCAGGACTTTCTGTAGGAAGTACTACAGAGGCCTTTAGTGATACCGTAGCAGCCGGAAATGTCATTAGTCAGAGTATTGCAAAAGATACATCTGTAGAAGAAGGCGTGACGGTAGACCTTGTGATCAGCAAAGGGCCTGAAAAGATTACTATGCCGAACCTCTGGGGAAATCCAAAAGACAGAGCTATTGAAAAGCTGCATGCGCTGGGACTAAGTGTAGAGGTTTATGAGGAATACAGCGATGATACAGAAGGACGCGTATTTAAAACCACTCCGACTGCAGATGAAAAAGTAGCTCCAGGCTCCATGGTACAGATTTATTTAAGCAAAGGTCCAAAACCAGCTGATCCATCAGCGGAGAATACAACTCCTTCAACTGAAAATGAACAGCCATCAGAAGGTGGAGCTGAATAATACATGCAAGGTAAAATTATTAAAGGAATTGCCGGATTTTATTATGTGCAGACGAAATACGGCATTTATGAATGTAAGGCAAAAGGGAGTTTCCGTAACAGGAGGCTGAAACCCTTCGTTGGAGATAATGTAGAAATTACGGTTCTTGACGAAGAAAAGAAAAAAGGAAATATGGAAGAGATTCTGGAACGAAAGAATTTCCTCATTCGTCCGGCAGTAGCAAATGTGGACCAGACACTGGTGATTTTTGCAGCGGCAAAGCCGGATCCTAATTTAAATCTTTTGGACAGATTTCTAATTATGATGGAGCAAAAAGATATTCCGGTGGTATTGGTCTTTAATAAAACAGATGCTGCAGAGCCGGGGAAACTTTCGGAACTTGCAGAAATCTATGAAAAGTGCGGATATCAGGTGCTTCGTGTCAGTGCATTGCAGGAAGAAGGAATTTCAGAGATCAAAGAGGTATTAAAAGGAAAGACCAGTACGGTGGCAGGCCCATCCGGTGTTGGAAAATCTTCCATTATTAATCTTCTGCAGTCGGATATTCAGATGGAGACCGGAAATATCAGTGAAAAGATTGAAAGAGGAAAGCATACCACAAGACATTCTGAACTGATCGCAGTTGACAAAGACAGCTATATTTTTGATACCCCCGGATTTAGTTCCGTTTATGTAACAGATATGGAAAAGGAAGAGCTGAAACTGTATTTTCCGGAATTTGCATCTTTTGAAAACCGGTGTAAATTTTTAGGGTGTGTCCATGTGGGTGAACCGGTCTGTGGTGTCAAAGAAGCTTTGAAAGAGGGAAAAATCAGTCAGAGCAGATATGATAACTATAAACTTATTTACGAAGAATTAAAAGAAAACGAAAGGAGGAAATATTCATGAGAATTTTATCACCATCTTTATTATCAGCAGATTTTTGGAGAACAGGGGAACAGTTAAAAGAATTAGAGGAAGCAGGTGTAAAATGGCTTCATATTGATGTGATGGACGGTGATTTTGTACCAAGCATTTCCTTTGGTATGCCGGTAATTAAGGCTTTGAGAGCCCAGAGCAAGCTGTTTTTTGATGTTCATATGATGGTAACGGAGCCTGTCAGATACATTGATGCCATGGCTGATGCCGGCGCAGATATGATCACAGTTCATGTGGAAGCTTGTAAACACCTTCACAGAACCATTCAGGCCATCAAGGCGAAGGGGTTAAAGGCCGGTGTTGTACTAAATCCTGCAACATCACTTAGCACGTTGGATTATATTTTGGAAGATATTGATATGGTGCTTTTGATGAGTGTAAACCCGGGATTTGGAGGACAGAAATATATTCCGACTATGACTGAAAAAATCAAAGCATTAAAGAAAATGATTGATGAGCGCGGTCTGGAGATTGATATCGAAATCGATGGTGGCGTAACACCGGATAATGTAAAGGAAATTCTGAAAGCCGGAGCAAATGTTATTGTTGCGGGAAGTGCAGTTTTTGGCAAAAATATCACAGAACAGGTAGAAAAATTCCACAAGGCATTTGAGGAAGTATAAATGAAATCATGTGTGATTATCAGTGGAGGCAGACTGGATGTGCAGTTTGCCTCTGATTTTATAAAAAAAGAACAGCCGGATATTTTGATTACAGCAGATAAAGGGCTTGCTTTCTGCGAAGAAACAGGAATGATACCCACACAGATTGTGGGAGATTTTGATACTCTGGGAGAAG
>ERZ1032130.23-NODE-23-length-47303-cov-11.369328_pt1 | contig 47303 bp, 43 predicted proteins | sample MGYA00517879_ERZ1032130 | MGnify/ENA primary metagenome ERZ1032130 (study PRJEB33719, sample SAMN04262597) | wastewater metagenome | biome: rural village; feature: animal feces; material: feces | host: Bos taurus | place: El Salvador | collected 2012-01-31 ...
TAAGATGCCAAGATGTAGAAAGAGAATAGTATGTAAAGAGCCTGATGTTAAAGTGTTTATACCTCAGCAAAATGATAACAGCGAAATGTTGATTATGACTGTTGATGAATACGAAAGCATAAGACTGATTGACTTGGAAGGATTCAGTCACTTGCAGGCAGTACGCCGGGCGGTGAGCTTTATGGAACAGCGGACGGCATTAAAAGCGGTTTCCGAAGCCGGTGCTCTGGAATACATTGCCAGCAGCTGCGGCGGTGATCTGCGCAAGGCTATGAATGCCGTGGAAGTGCTCTTCTCCGCCGGTGTCCCCACGGAAGACACCCTGACTTTAACGCTGGAAGATGCGAAAGCTGTTACCCAGAAAAGTGCCCTCCGGGCCGACCGGGACGGGGACAACCACTATGACCTGCTGTCCGCTCTGCAAAAAAGCATCCGCGGCTCCGATCCCGATGCTGCCTGCCACTATCTGGCAAGACTGCTGGAAGCAGGACAAATGCAGTCGGCCTGCCGCCGACTCATGGTCATTGCGGCGGAGGACGTAGGTCTGGCATTTCCACAGATCATCCCCATCGTCAACGCCTGCGTGGATATGGCCTTCAAACTGGGTATGCCGGAGGCGCGGATTCCTCTGGGAGATGCCGCGGTGCTGATGGCAACCTCGCCAAAATCCAATTCCGGACATATTGCCCTGGACCTTGCCCTGGCGGATGTGAGAAAGGGCAGGGGAGGGGACTTCCCCCGGCATTTGCAGAATGTCCACGCCGATTCCTACACCATGGAGCGGGAGCAGGGCTACCAGTACCCACACGATTTTCCCAACCATTGGGTGCGCCAGCAATATCTGCCGGATGCCCTTGTGGGAACTACTTACTACGAATATGGCCCCAATAAGCTGGAACAGGCCGCGAAGGCATATTGGGACAAAGTGAAGAACCCCTAGGAGCGACCACTGGTCATCTGCCTCAGGAAGAATGTAAGGAAGGTGTGTTTCATTAAATGGATATTCGATTAAATGACATTCTGGTGATGAAAAAGCCCCATCCCTGTGGGGAAAAGCGTTGGCTGGTGCTGCGTACCGGAGCGGATTTTCGTTTGCGGTGCCTGGGCTGCGGTCACGAACTGATGACCCCCCGTTTTAAGGCTGAAAAAAATATTCGTTCCGTGGAGCGGGCCGTTGTAACAGAAGAATAAACAGCAGGACGAAGCACAAAGGCGTGCTTCGTCCTGTTTTTTGCAGGAACTTGCGCAAGTTGCCCACTGCCAAAGCGACCGACTTCTCTGCCCGGGATGGATATACTGTAGCCACAACACATGGGAGGGGATGCCTTGACAGTTTATCTGGACCTGGTAGTGATGCTCAATTTTTTGGTAGATTTTCTGCTGCTGTTGGGAACCAATCGCTTGTGCGGTTTTCCTGCCCAGCCGGGACGGTGCAGCCTGGGGGCTCTTCTGGGCGCACTTTACGGCGGGGTATGTCTGATTCCGGGGTTTCGCTTTTTGGGGAACCTGCTCTGGCGCAGCGCCTGTCTGGCCGGAATGGCTGTTCTGTCCTTCGGCTGCAATCTGAGCGCAGGAAAGCGGGGCGGTGTCTTCCTGCTGCTCAGCATGGCCCTGGGTGGGCTTTCCATAAGCATCGGACAGGGAAGTTTGCCGGGACTGCTGCTGTCTGCTGTCGGGATCTGGGGATTGTGCTGTGCAGGCTTCAGTGGGGGTGGCCGGGAATATGTGCCCATAACGCTGCACTGTGGGGAGAGGCACCTTACGGTTATTGCTTTGCGGGATACCGGAAATACCCTCCGGGACCCTATTACCGGCGAACCTGTGCTGGTACTGTCGGGGCAGGCAGCCCAGAAACTGACGGGTCTGACCCTTTCACAGCTGGGCAGTCCTGTAGAAACCCTTGCGCAACGACCGCTGCCGGGACTTCGGCTGATACCGTACCGGGCAGTGGGACAGAGCGGCGGCATACTTCTTGGAATGCGGCTATCCAGTGTGCAGATCGGAAATCGGAAGCAAAGCGCCGTAGTGGCTTTTGCGGCAGAAGGATTGGGAAACGGGGAAATGTATCAGGCGTTGGCAGGAGGGGTAATATGAAATGGATGTCAATTCTGAAACGGATGCTGACACGCAAGCCACAGGGGATCTATTATATTGGCGGAAGCGATGTGCTGCCGCCTCCACTCAGGGGTGCCGAGGAACTGGCGGCCCTGGAGGCCCTGGAGCGGGGAGAAGAGGCTGCCCGGCAGACCCTGGTAGAGCATAATCTGCGGCTGGTGGTATATATTTCCCGCAGGTTTGAAAATACCGGCATTCCGCTGGAGGATCTGATCTCCATTGGCACCATCGGCCTGATCAAAGCCATTTCCACCTACCGTCTGGATAAGAAAATCAAGTTGGCCACCTATGCATCCCGCTGTATTGAAAACGAAATTCTGATGTATATCCGGAAAACCTCCAACCAGAAAACGGAGGTTTCCCTGGATGAACCCATCAACATGGACTGCGATGGAAATGAACTGCTGCTCAGCGACATTCTGGGAACCGATGAAGATATGATCCTGCGGCCTCTGGAAAATGATGTGGATCTGTGCGTTCTGCGCCAGTCCCTGCGGGAACTGCCGGAACGGGAGCGGGAATTGATCTTCATGCGCTTCGGGCTTGAAGGAAGAAAAGAATTGACCCAGAAGGAGGTAGCTCAGAAAATGGGCATTTCGCAATCCTATATTTCCCGGTTAGAGAAGCGGATCATGCAAAGACTTAAAAAAGAATTTATTCGACAGACAACCTGCGCTTGATTTTTGCTAATCAGTATGCTATAATCGATACAGTTTTTTATCGATATTTTTCTACGAACATTGCAAAAGAGGTAAGTATGGAACCGAAGAAAATTTCCAAATCTGTCTTGAAGCGTTTGCCGGGGTATCTGTCTTATTTAAAGAGCATGCCCGAATCTGCTCCTGCACACATTTCTGCAACCGCTTTGGCCAATGCCCTGGGCATGGGTGAGGTGCAGGTGCGTAAGGATCTTGCCATGGTTTCCGACGGCGGCCGTCCCAAAATCGGTTATCTGCGTGATGCGCTGATCGACGATATTGAGCAGTTTCTGGGCTATGACAATACCACCGATGCCGTGCTCATCGGTGCAGGCAAATTAGGTCAGGCACTGATGGCCTATAAGGGCTTTGACGAATACGGTCTGAACATTATGGCAGCCTTTGACCGCAGTCCGAAAATGGAAAAAACAGATGAAGGAAAGCCGGTTTACAGCATTACCAAGCTGGCACAGTTCTGCCGTACCCATAAGGTGCTGATGGGAATCATCACGGTTCCTGCAGAGTCCGCGCAGGAGGTTGCCGACCAGCTTATCGCCGGCGGTATCAAGGCAATCTGGAATTTTGCGCCTACCCATTTGGATGTTCCTGACAATATCCTGGTGCAGAACGAGAATATGGCCACCAGCCTTGCCGTCCTGTCCGTCCATCTGCAGGCACAGATCAAGGAAGAAAAGAAGTAACTGCAAATGCCGCACCGAAAATGGTGCGGCATTTTTGCGCTTATTCTTAATAAGTTTTATTTGCAGATGCGCTTTCGATATTCCTTACCACCAAAATACAGCGGAATCAGTGTCAGAAGCACCATAATCGCTGCGATCCCAAACAGATTCTCCTGGGGCACATCGATCAGATGACCGTAGACATCGTAAACAGGGACAGGCTGAGGCGTGTGTTTGATGATGAAATTGCCCACAAGGGTGCCTACAAACATGGGAATCAGAGTGAAGAAAATAACTTTCATGCCCTCCAGTGCACCACGGTTTTCCTCGGGGAAGAGCATCTTGACCCAGATGGTGGCAGCCTGGCTGATAAGCACATAGCCTACGCCAACCAGGAAGACAAAGAAGAACAGATGCAGATTATCAATGCTGAACAGGTTGGCAGTATTGATGCTGTCAGGACCTGTTACGAATTTGCTGATGCCGAACAGACCCACGGCGTTGATCAGTACACTGGCAAAGCAGACTTGCGGGATCTTACCGGAGTTGATGATCTTGGCGAAGGGAATGGTCACAAGGGCTGCCAGCAGCAGGGCAATGCCCTCCACCAGACCCATGTCGCCGGTGGTCAGGCCAATATCATAGATCAGCCAGTTGCCCAGATGGGTGAAATAGAAGTTAAAGGGAATAAAGAACACACAGTTTACGGAGCAGGCCAGCAGCATTTCCTTCAGATGGGGATTTCTGTTCAGAGTTTCCAGCTGGAATATGGAGATCAGCTGCTGCAGGAAGGTGCCCTTCTTGTGGGGCTTTACATCGGGATGGTCCTTCATGAAGAAGAGAGAAGCGATGCCTACCAGGATAACAAACAGGCCCATGGTCCAGAACAAAAGCTGGTAGTTGTCCTGACTGGGATCGTAATGATCGGTGCCCACTGTAGGATTGCCGATGTTGATCAGCATACCGCCGACAACTGTGCCGATGACAGTGGAGAGAATGGGCAGAACGGCAAGTGCCGCACCAACCTGACCGCCGTTGCCTTCATTGGTATGGTCGTTGAGCCAGACGCTGTAGCCGGAATCATAGGCCATGGAACCGAAGAAGCTCATGATGGCATCGGTAGCCACCACCAGCGCGCCGCTGAGAGCCATGAGTGCGCCGATCCCGCTGTCCCGGGCATATTCTGTCAGGCCAAACAAAATGGTGGTAAAACCCCAGATAATGTAACCGCAGCTGACAAAAATTCTGCGTTTTCCCAGCCGGTCGGACCAGGTGCCGAAGACAAAGGTGGAAACGGTGGTGACCATCGCTGAGACAATGACCATCCAGGTGACGATATTCACATCACCGCTGATTTTTGCGTAAACGAATGTATTGAACCATTGATTTTCCATGTTCCAGCACAGCTGACCTGCCAGACCCATGCCCCATACAATGGCCCAGAAGCTCTTGTTGGTTTGCTTTGTTTTCATGCTTGTCTCTCCTTATTCATGCATCTTTTACGGTATCAGCCATGGAGCCTGCGTTTTTCCATAGCTTCTGCGCCTTTTTCACCCATGCGGAATATCCATCCGGCGTGGCAGGGTAGGACTGGTAGTGTTTTTTCAGTGACTCGCCCTTTAACGTAGAGGAAGCTAAAGAAATCAGGGCCTTCAAGCTGAATTCACCTGCCAGAACGCCTTTTAACAATGCACCCAGCAGGTTTTCAACCTCCGGTTCATCGTCACTTTTGAAGACGATGCCTTTTTTATACAGATAGTCGTTATCGGCTTCCGTCATGTTGACTGCGCCAATGAGCATTGCCCGCTCCCCGGCATAGGCCGCACCTTCACCGGTCTGATAAATGCGATTTATTTCCCAAAGTTTTTCTTTTGTGGGATACCCTCCATTTTCCAGAGCTGCCGCAACGATATCCGCCGCCGGAGTGCAGTGTACCCACGCAGAGGGGATACCCTCACCGTTGATGGGCTTGGTCAGACAGGCGGCATCTCCAATTACAAGGAAACCGTCGGTGACGAAAGAGAAGGGTGGCCGCCGATAAGGCGTGCAGGCCATTTCTTCATACTGTAATTCATACTCCGGCAGCGGGATAGCGGCTTCGAATTTTGCCATGCACTTTCGCGCATAATCGAAGCTCAGGTTTGCACCTACGCCAATGATTGCGCCGCCGGGGGTGTGCTGGGGCGCGATCCAGCCCTTGTAGTAAGGCCAGCTGGTGCTGTCCACTACAGAAACATTTGGATCTTTCAGCTTTACATATTTCAGCAGGACATAGAACTTATCCCGGGGCCCAGTCTCGAAATTTTCCATATAGGGGTCATGGATAGTCCGCCGTACGACTGCAGAGATACCACTGGCATCCACCACCAGCCGCGCAGGAATTTCTTCTCCCTTGCTGGTGATAATTCCTGCAATCCGACCGTTTTCGTAGCGCAGGGCTTTGAACGCGGTTTCAAAGCGGAAATGAGCACCGGCATCCAAAGCAGTTTTTCTCAGCCGTTTGATGAACAGGGGAAGATGGAGCACCGCAACATTGATATAATTGGTTTTCAGGTGGTTGTTCAGTGCGGATTTTCCGTAACAGACATGGAAATTGCGGACAAATTCTTCGTCGCCCTCACCACTGGGCTCTACGTCAAATTCTTCATAAGAATCCCGGGTGAAGTGGATGATATCCAACCGCTTGGCAAGATTCGCTTCCGCATCCCGGTCAATCACAAGGACCTTCAGTCCCCGCTGTGCCAGAAGTCCCGCAAAATAGGTTCCCGCAGTGCAGGCACCCACGATTACAACGTCATACATAGAACCGAGTCCTCCAGCATGTCAGGATTTTGCCTTTTCCCAGGCGGCCTTTGCTCCAATCATCACAGCACCTACGCCGCCGCCATTCTCGCTTTGCTGTCCCACAAAATAGAGTCCGTTTACATTGGTTTTGTGGGGCGGGTTTTGCTGCCCCATAATGGGCACTACACCGCCAAAGCTGCTTTTTTGCATGTGCGTGAACTGACGGTAATCTACGGCTGTCATGATCTTCCGGGTAACGGTATGACGGGCCAAATCTGGCAGATGCTTCTCTGCCAACGCCACAAGACGGTCGGCGTAGTGCTCCTTCACATCCTCCCATGATCCTTCGGCCAGGGTGTCCGGACAGACAGTGTAGAGGGTAACACAGTGTTTGCCCTCCGGTGCAAAGTCCGGTGCATGATAGCTGGGAACATAAATCAGATAGCCATCATCACCGCCGTGGTAAATATGATTTCTCAGCTTTTCTGTAGCGGCACTGAGGTCATACATCCCATAGCAGTAGGTCAGGGGAGACCGCAGATAGTCCATGGGATTATAGTCCACACCCAAGTGGACCATGAACACTGCTTCCATGGGACGGTAGCTTGCAAGGATCTTCCGATATTCCTCGCTGAGATGCTCCAGCCCTACGCAGTTTTCAAAGAAGTCCTTGCCTGCACCGCAGCCTACAACCATATCGGCAGCAATTTCTTTGCCATCAGAAAGACGAATGCCCTTTGCAGTGCCCTGTTCCACGAGTACCTTCTCCACAACCGTACCGTAAGTAATGGTGCCGCCGTGGTTTTCTATGTACGAAGCCAAAGCTTCCGGCAGTTTCTGGCAGCCTCCCGTGAAATAAACATAGCCTCCGTAATAGTGCTGCCCTTCCTCCGCAGGAATCCGCATATCGAAGGCACTTTCAAAGTTCATGAAGATCACGCCAAGTCCCTGGACTTCCTTGGGGTCAGCACAGAAGTCCGCAAAAATGCCGGTAAACAAGGTACATATCTTCTCACTTTTGAAGAAATGCTTTGTAAACTCGTCGGCATTCATAGCTGCATATTTTCTAAGCTTCAGCATGGCGAGGGCTGTGCGGATCTTGATACCAATGGTCTGGGGCTGACGGCCCAGCCAGCGCAGATGCATCACGTGGTCATATACCTTGTAATATTCGTCAATGCCTGCTGCATCCTCGGGGAAGAGGGTTTTCAGCTTTTCCCGCCGCCAGTATTTGCCGCCAAAGGACAGGGGCTTGATCATGTCATAGTCCGGCATTACGATGTCCCGGTCTGCCCGCTGGGTTTCCAGTTCGATACCCAGCTCTTTCAGAAGTTCGTACAGACTTTCACCCGGCAGCATATCGCCCATCAGCAGAGGTCCCTGCTCAAATCGATAGCCCTCATGTTCCAGCAGGGCAACCACACCTCCGGGTGCATTATTTTTGTCAAAAATCTGTACCTGATGTCCTTCTTTGGCAGCAAAGGCACCAAAGGTAAGCCCGCCCAGTCCGGCTCCAATGATGGCAATGTTCACAACAAACCCTCCTCTTCAGATTATTGACTTAATTATACCATCCCCTAAAGGAAAATGCTACTATAGAATACAGTCCGAAACAACCATATTTATGGTAATTGAACAAAAAGACCTTGAAGGAAAGCTCCTTCAAGGTCTTTTTATGAGGATTAAGTTACATAATCCATACAGATCCATCCATTGTCCACCCGACCCCAAACAGTTCCTTCAACGGTTTGCGTCTCAAAGACGGTCACGGTATCCCCATAATATAGCAAAGCGGCAATTCGGCTGCTTGTTCCGATCTCTTTACGAACCCGGAGGCAATCCGCAATAACGGTCATAACAGTCCCTTCATTGGAGGGCTCGGATACTTCCCCGGAAGAGACAGGCTGGAAGTAATCCATATGAATCCAGCCTCTGTCAGTTTTTCCCCAATATACGGAACCTGTCAGTGTTTTCTCGGAAACCACGACAACATCATTCTGGTAGTAGAATCCTACAATGGAATACTCCGTACCTGGACCGGAGCGAATTCGTAATGCATCCGCTATGATCTTGCCTTTTGTTGCGGTGGATTCCGTTTTCCCCGTGGGTTCCGTAGCTTCCTGCTCAGGTTCTGTTTCCTGCTGGGGCGGTACTTCTTGCTCCGGTTTTGTATCCGGCTTGAATGCATTATCTGCACCTGGATTGTTTGGCAGGATGTAATCCATGGAAACCCATCCGCGGTAGAAGCGTCCCCAAACTGTGGAATCTACAGTACGCTGTTCCAGAATATCGACGATATCGCCGTTGGATAAATAACCAATTGTAGAATATGCAGTGCCAGGTCCGCTGCGGATCCTGAGAAAATCATTAACGGATACCGTTCCTGATAGGGCGTTCTGATATTCTGGCAGCAGAACGATCTCATCCTGTGGTCTGCCTGGGACGGGATTTTGTTCGGGAACGGTATCCTCAACAGAAGGCAGCTGGCTGCTGCCGGAATCCGGATTAACAGTTCCGTTGAGAATATCTGCGTAGTTGGTGTATTCCAGGCAAATCCATCCGCTGTCCACCTTTCCCCAGGTTCTGCCTGACAGTTGAATGACATGGGAAACGAGCAAACTGTCATCTCTGCGAACCTGAGCTGCTACTGCGTAATTTGTTCCAGGACCTTTTCTGATGTTGACAATATCTCCGGTCACAATAACAACCGTTGATTGGGAATCCTGGTTTTCGGAATTTTCGGATGACTGCCATCGGGCAAACAGAGTTTTACCGCTTAGTTCCCGGGTCAATTCCGTTATTTTTGTGCCTTCGGTTAAATCTGTGTACCAGCCAAGGAAAACATCACCGATACGTACTGCGTCGGCAACGGGAACAGAATGGTTATCGCAGACAAATCCCTGTACCTGATAAGTAAGCGTTCCGCCGTTGGGTTCATAAGAGACATACCCATAGGCATCGCTGATTGTTTGACTGTAAACACCGTTTAGAAAAATATTGGCCTCGCACAATCTTCTGTTAACAAGTCCTGTCAAATATTTTCCGCCTGCAGTGGAGTATAAACTGAATGCATATACCAGATCATCTTCTTCGGCATTCGATAAGACCGCATTTCTCAGTATGCTGTCATATGTCATCCAGCCGGTTCCAACATTAAAAGAAAAAGAAACCAAAGCGTCAAACTGATGCTGGGTAAACGTAAGATTGTATGGATCAATAAGCTTCTTCTGGAGGGTGTCTGCAATGTCTGTAAGGGTTTCCCGCAGCAAAGCCTCGGCTTCCTCTACAGGAATGCCGTTGGCCAAATAATCAAAATACTTATCCGTAGGACATTTTGTTCCGTAACCAACCGTGTGCTGGCCGTAATCGTAATACGGTTTCGAAGAGAAGCCTTCGAATTTCTTTATAAAAGCGACACAAGGCTCACTTGCAGTCATAGCGGATGCGGCATAAGCTTTTGGCGCTAAGTCTGTTATCTTGCCACCAAGAAGGCAGAGACAAATTAAGATAAAGAAAAAATGAGTACGCTTTCTCAAAGTGTAAATTCCTCTTCTTTGTTATTTTGTCAAAAGTAAAAATAAAGAAAACATAAAATCCGGCTGAAACGCCGTATTATTTCTATTCTATCATAAAAGTTGTTTTTCTGCAATAACTATGATGATTCGAAAAAACAGATAAAAACCAGACCTGAAAAGATAAAAATCTTTCAGATCTGGTTTTGCAGCTTGCAGTCATAGACTTCGGATCTGGTTCTGAATGAGTGTGCCAACGGTATCGGCAAATTGATCCAGATTCCGGATTCTGGCGATATTTCTTCCGTAAATAGTATGTGCAGCGGGAACATCGTCGTCGTCTCCGGTAAATACGCAGATGACGGCAATACCGTGGTGCTGCAAGGAACGTACCTCAGCAGCTGTGTTCAGGATGCTGTTGTCTTCACTGTAATTCACATAATGACCGTTCTGGAGAATCTGAATGATGTCGTGGGGGCGGGCGTCGGACAGCAGAATCAGAATCTTATGCTCGCAAGGCGCAGCTTCCATCTCCTGACACATTGCCCGCAGGGCCAGCCCGTCCCGGTTGCATCCGGTTGTGAAAAAATGGAAGATGCGCTGATTCTTGTCTGTCTCAAAATAATCCCGGTAGCGGGTCAGAATCGTATAGCCGCTCATGGAACAGAAGGAACTTACACGCACAGGAATTTTGTTGCGGGTCAATGCTTCCGCAATCATATATCCCTGCGCAGATACCATTGCCTGCCGGTTTACCTGTGAGTAGGATGCGTCCAGAAGGATATCCACACACAGATCACCCGGATCACTTTGCATGATTCGTGTAAATACCTTGTCATCGTCAAGATACAGTCCCCGCCAAACCCGTCCGATGTCCAATGTACCGGAAGCGCTACGGCTGACCGTAGGCTGAAGATAGGCCATCATGGCATTGCGGATACGCTCGGTCAGGCGCAGAATGGAATTTCGGTTATATAAGGCATCCGCTTCATAGGCTGCGCGGTTGGCCTTCATCTGCTTCAGCGCAGCCTTGCGTCTTTCAGCAGAATGTCCCCGCAGTTTGCGATCATATGCGTCACTGCCTACTGCGTAGTATAATCGGCAGTTTTTATGGCTGTCCACACAAAGCTTCCGTTCCAATTCTGCGGTGGTGCGTTCATCGTATAAAGGCTCGCCGAAATATGCAGAAATATGTTTTTTTAAGATGGCTTCCGTCTTCTCTGCACTGGTATCCGTAATGACCCGTCTCGCAGGCCCGGCTTGGCTGATATTGTCGGAAGATACATGTTCGGAATATCCAAGCCCAAATTTGCGAACACCGGACGGCTCGTTTACCTTGTCTTTTTGCCTGCTGGGAAACAGACCTCGTTTTTTTATTTGTTTTCCCTGGCCGGGAACAAAACCGAAGGCATCCTTCAAGAGCTGCAGTGCATGGGAACACAGCATCTCGGTATCCCAATCACTTGGAAACTCCAAAGCATCCAGGATCTTGCGGTCCCAGGGTGTCATTGCGGGGTTTTCACCCAGTGCACGACGGAAATGAGCCTCTTCCAGTATTTCCAACAAGTTGGCACCCTGCACACTGGCAATGACTCTTTTGGCATAGTTCCTGCGCAAGGCGGGCAGTGCCGGACGCAGTGCAGCTTCCCGTTGGTAAACCGCATATTCAAGTCCCAACCAGACAAGCTGCTCATACAGCACTTCGTTTTCGCTGCCATGCAGAGCAGAGAAAAGCTCCTCAATGGCCTGTGCATCATAGTTTTTCCGGACTGCACCGATGATGCTGTTCCAGTACAGGTCGGCTTGCCCGGCTTCATCAAAAGCTTTGAAGTCAGGTTCAAAATCATAGTCTTGGGCTGCATTCCAGATCAGATTGCTGGCACGCCGTTTTTCCTGCTCCTGAATTTCCATCAGATAAACACATCCTCGTAAGTGAGCGTACCCGGCAGACGGGCATGAATCACATCTCTGACCAACTGTTTTTCAAAATCATCAAAGGACTTATTGACCAGACCCAATTCCAATGCGCGGTTTCCTTCCAATCCTGTTTGCATCAGACGCACCGCAGCCAGCAGACCACGAAGATCCAAAGGCTTTGTGGACAGTTCGCCTCCATCACATTTCTTCTGAATATCCTGGAATAATCCAGCAAAATGAGCGGCATAAGTGGAACGCAGCTTTGGATACTCACGGCACAGCAGTTTAATCAGTCCGTCGGTAGAAATGGCAGGCATGTCGATAACTACAAAGCGGGAAGCCAGTGCCTCATTCAGTTCTCTGGTGCCGGCATAACCGTAATTCATGGTGGCGATAAACCGGGTAGCATCGTGCATGGTGATTCGCTCGTAACCGGGCATATCAATACACCGCCGGAAGTCCAGTGTGGCATGCAGAACCGCCAGCGACTCGTTCTTGGCCATATTGATTTCGTCCAGAATACCGAAGCCGCCATTTTCTGCGCATTGATAGATAGGACCTTTGCGTAGTGTAACGGCTCCGTCAGCGAAGGTATCTGTACCCAACAGGGTGGCAGCATCCGTGTTAATATAGAAAGATACATCCCAGCTGGGACGACCGAAAACGGCGGCCAGATTCTCTGCCAACACGTTTTTTCCGGTGGCTTTCGGGCCTACCAGCAGAAGATTTTCACCACATAGAAGCGCCGTGATGGCCTCTTCCCAGATATCCTTTCCATAATACAGATACCGAGGAACCGGAATGCGGTGGCGCAAACTGTCGCCTACGGAAAAGCCTTCCCTGAACCGTTCAACTTCTGCAATTATTTTGTGACTGACACCCTCATTTTTTAAAAAATTCAGCATAAGATCACTCCGTATTTTTTACTTCGTGTATATCATAGCATATTACTGGGAAAGAACCAACAAGATTTCCGAATTAACAACAAAAAATATTGATTAATAGTAACAGCCGCCTGATTTCTGATTAGAAATCAGGCGGTGTATATTAATGGAGCGAAATGCTTAGTCTTCAACCAGAGACATTGCAATCTGTTCAGGGGTAATCGGCAGTTCGCGGAACCACTTGCCGGTTGCTCGATAGATTGCGTGAGCAATGGCGGGACCAGGCGTGTTGATAACAATTTCACCGATGGACTTTGCGCCAAAGGGACCGGTGGGCTCATAGCTGTGCTCGAATTCCACCTTTAACCGCCCCATATCCAGACGGGTAGGAACCTTGTACTGCATGAAACTGGACTCTGCGGGACGGCCGTTGCGGTCATAGGTCACATTTTCCATCAACGTATGACCGATGCCCTGGACAATACCGCCTTCGGTCTGGATTCTTGCCAATGCGGGGTTGATGGGAATACCGCAGTCTACAACTGCCATGTAGTCAATAATATCCACCTTGCCGGTGAGCTTATCCAGTTCGATTTCTACCATGCCAACCATGTAGGGCGGGGGAGAAACAGGGGAAGTATGCGTTTGCGTGGTTTCTGCAGGAGTGGTGTTGTTGACCTGAGCCTTGTAAGCGATATCAGTAAGACTTACAGCCTGTCCCGTATTGATGCGACGGACGCATGTGCTTGCAAATTCGACTGCATCCTCGTCACAGTCCATCATACCGGCAGCAATTGTGCAAATTTGCTTTTTCAATTCGTTGCAAGCCTTCACAACGGCCATGCCGGTGATGTATGTGGTAGAGGAGGCGTAAGAGCCGGAGTCGTAAGGAGAAACGTCGGTATCAGCACCGAAAACTGCAACATCGTCCACATCGCAGTCCATCAGTTCGGCTACCATCTGGGCAAGAATCGTATCACAGCCGGTACCCATATCAGCAGCACCAATAATCAGGTTATAAGTGCCGTCTTCGCTCAGCTTCAGAGTTGCGGAACCAACGTCAACATTGGAGATGCAGCTGCCCTGCATGCCCATGGCAACGCCAGCGGTTCTGACTTTTCCGTTGCCCATATCGCGAACCTTGGAGCGTTCTTCCCAGTTAAACATCTGACGGCAATGCTCCATGCAGCGGTCCAGTGCGCAGGCATTGGCGATCTCGTTGTAGTAGGCGGGCATGACCATGCCTTCCTTGATCATGTTGATATCACGGATTTCCGTAGCATCCATACCCAGCTTTTCGGCCAGTTCACTGACGATGGATTCTACAGCGAAGATACCCTGGGTAGCACCGTAACCGCGGTAAGCGCCCGCTGCCTGATGGTTCGTATAAACTACATCATAGTGGAAACGATGGGCTTCCAGGGAACCGGTGTACAGGGGCAGTGCCTTGTGACCGGAAAGACCAACGGTGGTAGGACCATGTTCGCCGTAGGCGCCGGAATTGGACAGGGTATACAGATCCATAACGCGGATCTTACCATTGTTCATAGCACCCATTCGCAGTGTGATTTCCATCTCGTGACGGGGAGAGCCGGCAATCTGGGATTCCTCACGGGTGTAGGTAATCATGGCAGGCCGACCGGTCTTCATAGCAACAAAGGCAGGATATACATCACAGACCGCTGTCTGCTTTGCACCGAAACCACCGCCAATACGAGGCTTTTCCACGCGGATCTTACTCTTGGGAATACCCAATGCCCGGGATAGAATACGGCGGGTATGGAAGACAATCTGGGTAGAGGAGATCAGGTGCAGACGGCCATAACGATCGAAGTTTGCGTAGGCGGTAAAGGGTTCCATCATGGCCTGATTATAGGCTTTGGTGTGGTAAGTACGCTCCAGAACAATGTCGCATTCTGCCATGATGCTTTCCACGTCGCCGTGAATCTCATCTGCGCTGGCAACCATATTCCGCTTGGGATCTCCACCGACTTCGCAGGGAGGGAACCAGTCATCTTCCGGGTGGACCAGAACGGGATTGTCTTTCGCAGTACGGAAGTCAAGAACTGCCTCCAGAACCTGATATGTAACTTTGATCAGCTTCATGGCCTTTAGCGCGGCCTTTTCGGTTTCTGCGGCGATGATGGCAACGACGTCGCCGGAGAACCGGACATGACGGTCGATGATCAGACGGTCATAGGGAGAAGGCTCAGGGAAGGTCTGACCGGCAATGGCAAAACGGGTCTGGGGCACATCCTCCCAGGTGTAAATGTCCACAACACCGGGCACCTTCTTGGCTGCTGCGGTATTGATGGATTCTACGATAGCATTTGCATGGGGAGAGCGCAGGATCTTAACGACCAGAGCGTCGTTGGGGGTCACATCGTCGGTATAGACAGGCTTGCCCAGCAGAAGCTGCATGGAGTCCTTTTTGCGGACAGATTTGTTAATGGATTTATATTGTTTATGTTCCATAGCTGCCTCCTCACTTGCGGGAATCCAGGAATGCCCGGATACCACGAAGCTGTCCGTCATAACCGGAGCAGCGGCACAGATTGCCTGCCAGAAAACTACGAATCTCATCGTCAGTAGGATCGGGATTCTCACGAAGCAACGCAATGGTGTTCATCACAAAACCGGGATTGCAGAAACCACACTGATCAGCACCCTGGTCAGCGATAAAGCCAACAAAATCAGAAGCCTCTTCCTGCAGGCCTTCCAATGTGTAAATCTCGTGACCGTCAGCCCGGACAGCCAGAGTGGAACAGGATAGAATAGGTTTGCCATCCATCAAAACAGTGCACAGACCACAGTTGGAGGTGTCGCAGCCACGCTTTACGGACAGGCAACCCTTTTCACGCAGGAAGTCAAGCAGAACAGTGTCAGCTTCGACAGAGGCTATGATACTTCTGCCGTTAAGTTTCAGTTTAATTTCCATATCACATACCTCCCAGTTCGTTCATAGAACGCTCCACCAGCACCTTGATTAAATGGGTGCGGTAAGCAGCGCTGCCACGGATATTGCCTTCAGTGGGAGCATTCTCAGCAACAAAGGCCGGGAAACCCTCTGCCTTTTCGTTGCGTATCAGGATGGCTCTGGCAGGGCGGGCACCGATGGAAGCGCGGTACTCGCCGTTCATGTGGGCCACTGCGCAGGCAATCACAGGAAAGTCTGTGCTCTGGTTACGCATGGAGGAATAAACCAACTTGCAGGGGGTCTTCCTGACAATTAGGCGTACCAGGATGTCGTTATCCTTCTTCATCGTGGCGAACTGCTTTAGGGGAATGATGCCACCTTTGTAGAGCTCTACATAGGAATCCATTGCCAGAAAGACGGTCAGAACATCAGAGAAACCAAAACGGCCCCAAATGCTGCCACCCACGGTAGCCATATTACGGAACTGGACACCTACGATGTCCTTAACTGCGTTTGCAACAGCATTGCCGGAATAGGCATTCAGCCCATCGTGCATCTCAAGATCACGAAGGGTGGCCATGGCACCGATGGAGAACTGTTCCTCTGTTTCTTCAATTGTATTAAGTCCCAGCTCGCACAGGTCGATAGCGGTACCAACACTGCCTTTACCAAGTCTGAGCCACAGCATACCGCCTAAAATGCGGTTGCGCTTATTCTGGTTCAGCTGCCAGGCTTCTTCCAGAGTCTGAGGGCGAACATATTTCTGTATGGTTATCATAAGCAAATACTCCTTTGGTGGGTTTGCATAATTTCACGCTTATAGTATAACAGTTTTGGTTGATTTTGGGAAGTAAGTTTGATAGAATAGCGTTATATTTTCTCGAATATAACGCTTTGGAGGATATCATGAAGGCTGTCACCAAAATCACGCTTACTGATGACAACGGAATCAAGTTTTTTGGCGAAGGGCCTTGCCGATTGCTCCGCTGTGTGGAAAAGACCGGCTCCCTCCGGGCTGCGGCAATGGAAATGGAAATGGCTTATTCAAAGGCCAGTAAGATTCTGAAACAGGCAGAAGAAAATCTGGGATTCTTGTTAACTACCAGAAGCACAGGCGGAAAAGACGGAGGAGGAAGTATCCTGACCCCCGAAGGCAGACAATTACTTTGCCAATATGAAGCTTACCGGGATGCCTGCGTCAAAGCGAACCTGGCACTTTATCGGCAGTACTTTCCAAAAATCGGTTGCGTCATTATGGCTTCCGGTCTCGGTAAGCGGTTTGGCGGAAACAAGCTGATGGCAGATTTTCATGGAAAGCCGATGATACAAAGGGCTTTAGACGCAACGGATGGTTTGTTTGCCAAACGCGTGATCATAACTCGCCATGAAAGTGTCGCTTCCCTTTGCCGGGAACAGAATCTGGATGTGGTGCTGCACGACTTTCCCTACAGAAATGATACTGTTCGTCTGGGACTGGAAGCGTTAGGGGATCTGGATGCCTGCATGTTCCTTCCCGGAGACCAGCCTCTGCTTCGCCGGGAAACAGTAGCGAATCTTCTCCAGAACTGGGCAGAGCACCCCAATTGCATGATTCGTCCCATTCATGAAGATACCGAGGGAAGTCCGGTGCTGTTCCCGGCATGGACATTTCCGGAATTGAAAAACCTGCCGGAAGGGAAGGGCGGAAATATTGTCATCAAAAACCATCCTCATGATAGTATTTGTGTCTCTATTTCGGATCCCTTTGAACTGGCTGATGTGGATACTCCGGATACATTGGAACTACTGAAAGGGCTTTACCATGATTAAACGATGTGAAAAACTGGTGGTTACCTTCTATACTACAACCGCAGCAATGGCTATGGAGAAGATTTGCAAGCAGTGCGGTGCCGACGGGCGGCTTATCCCCGTTCCGGGTAGTATTTCTGCCGATTGCGGCCTTGCCTGGTGTGCTAAGAACGAGAGTGAAGATGCACTGCTGGAGCTCATGGTACAGCATAACATTAGCCCTCAGGGCATCTACCACTGTTTGGTCTGAGGTGATGCGATGATTTATTTTGATAACGCGGCTACCACAATGCAGAAGCCTCCTTGTGTGGTGCAGGCTGTAACGGAAGCGATAGGTTCGCTCGGTAATTCCGGTCGCGGCGTACATAGCGGTGCATTAAGCGCATCCAGAATCATTTACGATACACGCACAGCCTTGGCACAGCTGTTTGGGGCGGAAAGCCCGGAGCGGATCGCATTTTCCGCCAATTCCACGGAAGCATTGAACATGGCGATTAAGGGTGTACTGAATCCAGGTGACCATGTGATTACTACCGCTTTGGAACACAACTCTGTGCTCAGGCCGCTCTATGAACTGGAAGACCGGGGTGTGGAGCTTACAATTCTTCCTGCTGACCTGATGGGCAACATCCGTTATGAAGATTTCGAAAAAGAAATCCGCTCCAACACAAAGGCAATTGTCACTACCCACGGCTCTAATCTGACAGGCAATCTGCTGGATATCGGCAGAATCGGTGCTATTGCGAAGAAACAAGGTCTCGTCTATATTGTGGATGCCTCACAGACTGCAGGTGTTTTCGAGATCGATGTACAGAAGATGCACATTGATATACTCTGCTTTACCGGTCACAAGGGATTACTTGGACCTCAGGGCACCGGTGGTATTTATGTTCGGGAGGGCATGGAAATTCGTCCCTTGCTCTCTGGCGGCAGCGGTGTGCAGACGTATCTGCGCTCTCAGCCGCCCCAGATGCCCACATTGCTTGAAGCAGGAACATTGAACGGTCACGGAATTGCTGGCCTGGGAGCGGCAATCCGCTACCTGCAGAAAACGGGTTTGGATACGGTCCGTGCAAAAGAACAGGAATTGACGATTGCTTTTTATGAGGCTGTCCGGGAAATCCCCGGTATTACCGTCTATGGAGATTTTGCAACTTTCAACCGCTGTGCCATTGTCGCTTTGAATGTCCGGGATTACGATTCCGGTGAGGTCAGCGATGCGCTTTTCGAACAATATGCCATTGCAACCCGTCCCGGAGCCCATTGTGCTCCGTTGATGCACAAGGCGTTGGGGACAGTGAAACAGGGCGCTGTCCGGTTCAGCTTCTCCCACTACAATACAAAAGAAGAAATTAAAATGGCGGTTTCCGCGTTGCGGGAACTGGCACAGAAGGAATAATTATGGAAAATATTATCGATTGCAAAGGTATGGCGTGCCCACTGCCCGTCGTAAATGCCAAAAAGGCTGCAGAAAGACTGAACTCCGGCGACGTATTGACTGTTCTGGTAGATAACGAAATCGCCGTGCAGAATCTGACCCGTTTTGCCGAACACAAGGGTTTTGCCGTTTCTGCCGAAAAAAAGGCAGACAAGGAATATGCGGTCATCATGACCATTTCCGGCGCTGTTGCAGAAAAAAACAAGGAAGAAGAAATTGCCTGTGTCATGGATTCCCGCAGAAAGGGTATGCTGGTGGTTCTGTCCGGCAATGTGATGGGTACCGGTGATCCCAAGCTGGGAACTTCTCTCATGAAAGCCTTTGTTTTTGCGCTGACCAAGCAGGATCAGCTGCCCGATACCATTCTGTGCTACAATACCGGCGCCAGCCTTACCTGCGAGGGTGCCGATACCCTGGAAGATCTGAAGCTGCTGGAATCTGAGGGCGTTACCATCCTCACCTGCGGTACTTGCCTGGACTTCTATGGCTTGAAAGAAAAGCTGGCTGTGGGTGGCGTGACCAATATGTATGACATTGTGGAGCGCATGGAAAGTGCCGCACAGATCATCAAGCCCTGATTGCCATGGAAACAGAAGTAAAGCTGACAAAGCTGGCAAACTGTGCCGGCTGCGGTGCCAAAATGGGTGCCGGTGCGCTGGCAAAGATGCTGGAGGGATTCAAAGCTCATTCTGATCCCCGGCTCATCGTGGGCTATGACAAGAGCGATGATGCAAGTGTCTATGTTCTGGATGACAATACTGCGTTGATCCAGACAACTGACTTTTTTCCTCCCATTGTGGATGATCCGTATCTATATGGAAAAATCGCAGCTACCAACGCCCTCAGTGATGTATATGCTATGGGCGGTGAGCCAAAGCTGGCGCTGAATATTCTATGCGCGGCAGAAGGTATGGCAGACAATACTATCCGAGAGATCCTTCGGGGTGGCTATGATGCAGCCTATGATGCCGGTGCAATCATTACCGGTGGCCATACCATCAAGGGCGCGGAACCTATCTACGGTCTGGCGGTCTCCGGTTTTGTGCATCCTCGGAAGGTACTGACCAACGCCAAAGCCAAGCCTGGAGATGTGCTGATTCTGACAAAGCCTTTGGGCGTGGGCATCATCACCACCGGAGCGAAGGCTGACATGGTGGAAAAAGAGGTTATGGACCGCATCTATACCCAAATGGCAACATTGAATAAAGCTGCCCGGGATATTATGGTGCAGTATTCCGTTCATAGCTGTACTGATGTGACCGGTTTTGCCCTCCTGGGCCATAGTTTTGAGATGGCCCAGGGAAGTGAATGTACACTTCATATTCAGGTGGACAAAGTGCCCTATCATGCCGAAGCTTTGGAACTGGCTTCCATGGGCCTGATTCCTGCCGGAGCTTACCGCAACCGGGAATATGCCCAAGCCGGTGTAGCCGTACGGGGAAATATCTCCCTTGCGATGGAGGATATTCTCTACGATCCCCAGACCAGCGGCGGGCTGTTGTTTGCGCTTCCCAAAGAAGAGGCAGATGTATGTCTCAGCCAGCTGAAGCAGACCATTCCCAATGCGGCGATCATTGGCTATGTAACAGAAAAAGAAGACTCTTACATTATTCTGGAGTAACATATGAAAGACCTGATTATTGTCCGGGGCGGAGGGGACCTGGCTACCGGTACGATTTACAAATTGAAAAAGAGCGGCTTTCCGGTTCTGATTCTGGAAGTAGCGCAGCCCTCTGCCATCCGGCGGAATGTGGCTTTTTGTGAAGCCGTTTACCAGGGAACCCAGACCGTAGAGAATATGACCTGCTATCTGGCTGAGTCTTTAGCGCAGGCTCAGCAATTCCTGGACGAAGGGAAGCTGGCTGTCCTGGTTGATCCTACAGGTGAATCCATTGCTGTGCTGAATCCTCTTGCTGTGGTAGATGCGATCCTGGCTAAAAAGAATTTGGGAACAAACAAGAGAATGGCACCTATTACAGTGGCACTTGGCCCGGGATTTAGGGCAGGTGAAGATGTGGATGCGGTAATCGAAACCAAGCGTGGTCACAATCTGGGCAGAGTGCTTTGGGAAGGAACTGCTGCACCCAATACCGGTATCCCCGGCATTATTGGCGGTTATGGCATAGAACGGGTCATTCATTGTCCTGCAAAGGGTATTCTGCGGAATGTTAAGAAAATCACAGATACGGTGTCCAAGGGCGAAGTGATTGCTGTTGTAGAAATGGAAAATGGTATTGTTCCGGTAGAAGCTACCGTGGATGGAATTTTGCGCGGACTGATCCGGGATGGATATCCGGTCCAAATTGGTTTCAAAATGGCGGACATCGACCCCAGAATCGATGAGTATAACAACTGCTTTACGATTTCTGATAAGGCCCGCTGCATCGCCGGAGGTGTTCTGGAAGCGATCCTGCAGAGAAAAGGAGAACTGGGCTTATGATTATTGCGGTTGTTGGTTCCGGTGGAAAGACCACGTTGATCAAAAAACTGGCTGCCCAGTATCGCAGTGAGGGAAAGTCTGTCCTGGTAACCACGACTACCCACATGTTCATTGAGGAGGATACCCTGCTGACCGATGATGCCGTTACAATCATGCAGGCATTAAATGAAACAGGTTATGTCATGGCAGGTATTCCGGATGGTCAAAAATTCAAAGCATTGTCCAAAGAAACCTTTGATGCTGTCTGTGCCGTTGCGGAAGTAGTGCTGGTGGAAGCGGATGGTTCCAAGTGCATGCCGCTGAAATACCCAAATGCGAAAGAGCCTGTAATTCCGGAAGAAACGGATGAAGTTATTGTGGTCTGTGGACTGAATGCCATCGGTGAGAATGCGAAGGACGTTTGCCGCCGGCTGGAACTGGTGAAGGCGCATCTGGGTGTTGAGGACGATACGGTGATCACACCGGTGCATGTGCAAAGGTTGGTTACAGAAGGATATCTGAATCCACTGAAGAAAGCCTATCCCAATGCAAAAATCAACGTGCATCCCCGTCATGACGGCTCCCTTTACCAGCGGGTAATTGCATCCTTACTGCAAAATGAGCAGGATGTATCCTTGATTCGCAAAGAATGGTTCTGCCCCCAACCCAAACTGATCCTCTGCGGCGGTGGTCATGTATCCAGAGAAGTGGCGGCCTTTGCCCATCGGCTGGATTTTTCTGTAACTGTGCTGGATGACCGGCCTGATGCTGTCACCCGGGAGCGGTTCCCCACAGCGGAGCGCATCTGCGATTCCTATGAGAATCTGGGAAAGTATCTGGAAGAGGATGCCTGTTATGTTGTTGTGACTCCGAATCATAAGGCGGATCTGCAGTGTGTCAGCACCATTCTGCCCACCCGGTACTGCTACCTCGGTATGATCGGCAGCCGGAAAAAAGTGGCTTCCACTATGGAAAACCTAAAACTTGCGGGCTTTACTCAGGAGCAGATGGAAAGCATTTTTGCCCCCATCGGTCTTCCTATCGGGGCAGTAACGCCTGCAGAAATTGCGCTGAGCATCCTGGCACAGGTGGTCCAGGAGAAAAATAAATCCCATGCAGCCTCTGTTGACAAGGCTCTGCTGGAAGTGAAAGAGCCGGGCATGCTCTGTATCATTCTGGAAAAGCATGGCTCTGCTCCCAGAGGCGAGGGCAGCATGATGTTTGTGGGGCAGGACAAGGTCCTGGGTTCCATCGGCGGTGGGAAACCGGAATATCTGGCAATGTGCCATGCAAAAGAACATCCAGGGTTCGCTATCCGAGAATATACACTGAACAACACCGCACTCGACGGTCTGGACATGATCTGCGGAGGCAGAATCAAGGTGCTGTTTGTTCCCGTGTGACCCGAAGTTTTGTAATTTGCGGAGTAAAGGAAATGAAAAAAATCAGAGTCCAGGATGCTGTGGGGATCACCCTGTGTGAAGACCGTCTGGAAATGATTTTGAATGCAGCCAGAGAGCATCTTCAAAACGGTGCAGATCTTCTCATCTTCACCGGCGGTATGAGCATCGATCCGGATGATCTGACTCCTGCAGCCATTCGGCAGTTGGAAGCGGAAATTGTCAGCTATGGTGTACCTTCTCAGCCTGGAAATATGACGCTGGTTGCCTATCTGGGGATGTTCCCATCCTGGGAATCCCCGGGGCTGCCATCAAACTGCCCACCACAGTATTCGATGTACTGCTTCCTCAGATCTTTGCGGGAGACAAAATCACTAAGGAAGAACTTCGGAACCTGGCCGGAGGCGGCCTTTGCCGGATGTGCAAAGCCTGCCATTGGCCAAACTGCACCTTTGGCAGATATTGAAGAAAAAGGACAGGCTGCCATTATGCACTATGAAAGGTATCAGGTTTGGAAAAATCTGCTCAAAAGTAAAAAAATCCCGAATGAATGTTCATTCGGGATCTTTTTTATGTAGGGAAGTTCTTATTCTGCCTTGTCCTTGGGCAGCAGGATGTTCAGCAGGATGGCAACCATAGCAGCGGGAACGATGCCGGAGCCGCCAAAGATCAGCTTCACAGCCTGGGGCGCGAAGTTCAGGATGGCGGTGTTGGCACCCATGCCGTAGCCAACGCCCAGGGCAACTGCCACGATGGACAGGTTGCGTCCGGTCAGAGGCTCCTTGGTGATCAGCTGGATACCGCTGATGACGATGGAGGAGAACATCATGACAGCTGCGCCGCCCAGAACGGCCTGGGGCATGATGGAGACCAGAGCGCCCAGCTTGGGACACAGGCCGCACAGGATCAGGAAGATGGCACCGGTGGAGATAGCGAAGCGGTTGACAACCTTGGTCATGGCAACCAGGCCAACGTTCTGACTGAAGGAAGTATTGGGCAGGACACCAAACAGAGCAGCGAAGGAAGAACCAATGCCGTCACAGATGACACCGCCAGACAGCTCCTTGTCGGTAGCTTCACGGCCCAAACCGCCTTCCATAACGCCGGAAATATCACCGACAGTTTCCACTGCGGTAACGATGAACATGATCATGACAGGCAGGATGGCGCGCATATCAAAGACAGGCTTAATGGGCATGATTTTGGGAATCTCAAACCAGGCAGCATTTGCGACCTTATCCCAGTTCAGAACCCAGGCCTTGGTGTACTCCGCGCCGTCAGCAGTAACGCCGGTGGTAGGCAGAACCAGGCCCATGATAAACGCAGCAGCGTAACCGCAGGCGATGCCCAGCAGGATAGAAGAGGAACTGGTAAAACCGGAGGTGCCGTGCTTGAAGTACAGGATCATAGCCAGAACAAAGATGGCCAGCAGCAGATTCTCCATGGAGCCAAAGTCCTTGGCAGTGTTGCCGCCGCCAAAAGAATTGATGCCAACGGAAATCAGGCTCAGACCGATGGACATAACCACCGTACCGGTAACAACAGCGGGGAAGAACTTGCGCAGAGGCTTCAGGAAGAAGCCCAGAACACCTTCAAAAAGGCCGCCAATGATGGATGCGCCCATGATGGCACCGTAGGCAATCACACCGCCGCCCATAGTTGCAGCTACGGAGTTGAACACGCCCAGGAAGCCGGAGGAAGTACCCATGACGATGGGAACATTGCCGCCGATGGGACCGATGGAGAAAAGCTGAACAAGGGTAACGATACCGGCTACCAGCATTGCATTCTGGAGCAGATGCAGCTGCAGCTCAGCGAACTCGCCGCTGGCAATACCGCAGGTGCCGGTAATGATCAGCAGAGGAGTCAGGTTGCCAACGAACATGGCCAGAACATGCTGCAGACCCAGAGGGATTGCTTGGGACAGAGGCATTTTACCGCCCAGCTGGAAGGCTTTTTCAGACAGTTTGTAAGTCTTCTTCATAGTGGAACCTCTTTCTTTTTTCTTTACGGAAATTATTGTAGCATTTCACAGCACATATGTAAATTGCCAAAAGTAGAAAAAATTTACATTTATTTCATAAAATTACTGACAATATGTGGAGAGCGTGATATAATATGGACATTCTATCAGGAGGTAACCTATATGAATTTTTTAGAAGAGAGAATTGTGAAAGAAGGTGTGGTAAAACCCGGTAATGTTCTGAAGGTGGACAGCTTTTTGAACCATCAGATGGATATTGCACTGATGGAGGAAATTGGCCGGGAATTTAAGCGCCGCTTCGGCCATAAGACCGTTACCAAGGTCATGACAATCGAGGCATCCGGCATCGGTATTGCTGCTTTTGTTGCCAAGGAATTTGGTGTCCCCATGGTCTTTGCCAAAAAGTCCAAGTCCATCAATATCGATGGTGACATGTTTGTTGCCGAGGTGGAATCCTTCACTCACAAGAACAAGAACCAGGTTATCGTATCCAAAAAGTTCCTGCATGAAGGTGAGCACATTCTGATTATCGATGATTTCCTGGCCAATGGCTGCGCATTGCAGGGCCTGATTTCCATTGCGGAATCCGCCGGCGCCATTGTGGAAGGCTGCGGTATCGTCATCGAAAAGGGCTTCCAGATTGGCGGCCGTGTCATTCGGAACTTAGGGTACCATGTAGAGTCTCTGGCCATCGTGGATGCCATGGATGCAGAGAACGGAACCATTACCTTCCGGGAGCAGAACAACTGATCCCGTAAAAATCATTCCTGGGGTGAGTATATGGATAAGAATACATTCTTTGCTGAGTACAAGCTCAGCGAAGAGGATCTGAGGGAAGCGAACATTACCTGGGAGGAGCTTATGCGGATCGAAGAGGAGTATCGCAGCCTTGAGCGTGCTCTTCGGGAAATCGGCAAGTCTTTTATTGATGAATACTTGTATGATATCGACACTGCATGCATTCATTCTTACCGTTATCGTACAAAAGGCGTTGCCCAGCTTCTGGAAAAAGTTATCCGCAAACGAAAGGAAAACCCTGAAAAATTTGCGCAGCTGGATTACACAAACTACTATAAGTTTGTGACGGACCTCATTGGCATCCGTGTTTTCTTTCTTTACCGGGAAGACTGGAAATATTTTCACCAATATTTGACCAGCCACTTTAGAAATGATCCGGACCTGTATATTCAGGACAGATTAAAAGACTTTGACGAAAATCCTGACCACTATTACATGGCAGAACGTCCCAGAGCCTACAAGCGGACCGGCGATACGAAAATCTACAATGGCAAAGAGATTGAGATCATTACCGACGGTATCTACCGTTCCCTGCATTATATCGTTAAGTACAAGGGCCAGTACATCGAGATTCAGGGCAGAACTTTGTTCGAGGAAGGCTGGGGTGAGGTAGACCATGATATCGTGTACAAGGATGCGGAAGATGACGAAATGCTCCGGGATTACTCTAAATTGCTGAACCGGCTTTCTGGCCTGGCAGATGAGATGAGTTCTTTTTTTCGCCGAATGAAGAATGAGCGGACAGGGCAAGGTAATAAATAATATTTTCGAATAATCAGTCTGTATACTGAACTAACAAATCAATAAATGAAACATTTTTGAATCATTTCAAAAAACGCCCTAAACTAGAAGATGGTTGCCCCGAGGTTCTGCGATCTTGTGAGGGTACTGACCTTCAGCATGATCTTTGCAGGATACGCAGTACGGAAAAAGAAATAAGCTATGACCCGTGGGATATTTCTCACGGGCATTTTTATGCAAATAAAACTTTAACATTGGCCTGTTATGATGTAAAATAGAGCTACAACCTTATGAGGAGTGGCATAGCATTATGAGCAAAATATGCACCAAGGAAAAAACCGCGGCACGGCAGAGATGGATCGAGAACGGTCTGATGGAGCTGATGCAGAAATGCAAGTTTGAGGATATCACCGCAACGGATCTGTGCCGTTATCTGGAATTGCCCCGGCGATCCTTTTACCGATATTTTAACGATATGGAGGATGTTCTGGATTCCCTGATGAACCACACCTTCCAGGATATGGCCATTGCCAACGGACATCTGTCCATTGATATGCTGGAAAAATACTATGATTTCTGGCTTCGTCAAAAGGATTTGCTCAGCGCCTTGGCATACAGTGGTATGCACAGCAAAGTTTCCCAGTATGCGCTGAAATATACCGATGAGAGATGGATGACGGAGTATCTTGCTGCGGAAGATTTAGGAATGGACCTGAGCAGGGAAATGAATCTGTTTGTGATCAGCGGTCTTTCCTCTCTGCTCATCAGCTGGCATACTGAGGGATTTCAAAAAACACCCCGGCAAATGGCTCAGATTGCCTATCGGATGCTGTCCAAGCCTCTTTTGATGCATACACAAAAGTGACCTCCTGCACAAAAACAGGCGGTCTGTTTTTTGCATAAAGTGGCACACTTGTGCCAAAGTGTGCGTTGTATTTTGGAGAAAAGCATTTTATAATTATTTTGTAAAAATATGCGTTTTCAACGCAAAAAAAGGAGAATGCACTATGGCAGAATATGTTAAGCTCCAGGCAGAGGGCCTGGAAAGGCTCCGGGAAGTGAATCCCTGCCTGATTTCCTACAATGTGGAAATGACGGAAGTTACCGGCGGCACCTTCTGGAAGGCCTACACCGATGCTCAGATTGACGGCACCGAGCAGGTTCCCCCTCCTGATTTTTCCAAGGGTATGGGTGCCATGCACCAGTGGTACGATCCCATTGATACCACCAATCCCCGCCTGATCAAGCTGGCCAAGGAACTGGGCCAGTGCTGGGTTCGCGTGTCCGGCACCTGGGCTACCCGGACCTACTACGATTTTGATGGTTTTGGCATGCCCGAGGGATATAATAACCACCTGCGTAAGGAGCAGTGGGTTAATCTCTGCAGCTTCGTCAAGGCCGTAGGCGGCAAACTGAAGATTTCTGTTGCCAACTGTGACGGCCTTCACAGCCACGACGAGCCCTGGAACCCCAGCCAGGCTAAGCTGATCTTCGATCTGAGCCGTGAATTGGGTTGCCCTATTGAGGCGGTTGAGTTCGTAAATGAGCCCAATATGCTGCAGAATACCGGTTTCCCCAAGGATTATACCGCTGCTGACTTCCGCCGGGACCAGGATATCTTCCACAAGTGGGTCCGGGAGAACTACCCCGAATGTACCATCGTCGGTCCCTCCGATACCGACCCTGATGCCATGAGCGTGGACGTGGACGGCAATCCCCATCCCTGGGCAGCCGGTGCTGACACTGCAGGCATTGCCGCCGCTCTGGCCTATTGCCGTACCGGCGAGCTGATGGACGGCTGCACCGAGAAGCTGGATATTTTCTCCTACCACTACTACAACGGTATTTCCGAGCGTATGGCTCCCATGATGCCCTCTGCCTACACCCCCTTCGAAGAATGCATGAGCGAAGAATATCTGGGTATGCCCACCATCTGTGCCAAAAGCTTCCTGAGTTACCGGGATAAGTACGCTACTCCCGGCGGCGAAATGTGGGTCACCGAATCCGGTGATGCCGGTGCAGGCGGTCACACCTGGGCTTCCACCTATGCAGAAGTGGTCCGTACCCTGAACGAGATCGGCTCCTTTGCAACTGTCACCGACGGTGTCATTTTCCATAACACCCTGGCATCTTCCGACTACGGCTGGCTGAAGCATGGCACCTTCGTGCCCCGTCCCAGCTATTTCTCTGTGCTGCTGTGGAAGAAACTGATGGGCAACACCGTCTTCGCTTCCGGCGAAGCCATCCGTCCCGGCGCCCATGTGTACTGCCACAACCGTGCCGACGGCAAGGAAGGCAAGGCTTTCTTGGTTATCAACACCAGCTGGACCGAATCCACCACTGTGGAACTGCCAAAAGATGCTGAAGTTTATGCCCTCACTGGCAAGACCGGCATGCGCAGCCGCACCATGTGTCTGAATGGCAACGAACTGGTTTTGGGTGAGAATGATGCACTGCCCGAACTGACCGGTGTCACTGTCCCCGCAGGTAAGATAGAAGTAGCCCCCGGCAGCTGTGCCTTTATCGTACTGTAAAATATATAGTTCCCTAGGGTCACCATCCTTGAGCATAGGATGGTGACCTTTTCGTATAATAGGCACATAATTGATAAATTGCATCTCTGGAACAAAAGCGGCTCTCCTGTTGGAGAACCGCTTTTGTCGATAATAGCTAAATCAATGGACTTGATTGTTTTCAGAATGACATCTGCAATTACAACTGCAGCCCGGATAGCTTCCGGAACAGGTAGCGGCATCGGGGCTGGCGATGCACTGGGCACCCTTCTTCTTTTCCTTGCGGATATAAAGACTCGCAGATGCCAGGATTAACACAACAAACGCAAGAACAGAAAAGTTTTCAGCCATATTTGAAACCTCCGGAATTGGTGTAAGGAAAAGTCCCTTCACTGATTCGAAATTTCAAAGGGGTCAAAATCAACGGTATCAAAGAAATTTTTGAAATTATTTTTCGTTTATGGGAACTGAGGGACTACAGAGAATACAGTAAAAAAGCCCTCAAATTCGTCCAGAGAAAGACGAATTTGAGAGCTTTGGGATGCTTTGACATTATTCTATGTCTGAGAGGCAACGGTATCAATTTGGTATCACTCGGCCATTTTTGCCGTTTTTTCAGTTTGCGAAGCTGAAAAACTCTGTAATACCAACGCTTTTTGGATCACTCCAAAGCCGTTTCCCCTTACTCCCACTCGCTTAAGTTGGGTTTTCTGTCAGTCCTGTCAGCTGATTCTGGGCAGATCCCATGGGTAAAATAGGGGAGCAATCTTCCACGTCCACAGGATTTGCTGATTTTTCGTATCAAAATCGTATCAGTGAAGTACAATGAAATCAAATGATATTCCTTCTGTTATTATAGCATATTTCGCAGATAATTCAACATCGATTTTATGTTTCTATGGAGACTGGATATTATGCTTACACCTTTCAGATTCTCTCTTTTGGGTAGCTTCTTTTAATAAGGCATACGCAGCCGAAGCAGCCGGTACGCCGAGAAGCATACCGATGGGGCCTGCCAGATTGCCGCCTACGGTAATGGCTGCTAGCACCCACATCGCCGGGAGATTTATTTTGGCTCCGACGACCTTGGGATAGATCAGATTTCCCTCCACCTGCTGCAGGGCCAGCAGATAGATGACGAACACCAATGCCTTGAAAGGGTTGACGGTCAGAATCATAAATGCGCCGATGATGGTTGCCAGAAAGGCACCTACATAAGGAATCATTGCCGTGACACCCACCAGTGCACCTACCATGGGAGCATAAGGAATCCGCAGGATGGCCATGCCGACACCGCAGAGGGTTCCCAGGATTACGGCTTCTGTTGTCTGCCCTACAATGAACTGCTGAAAAACATCTCCGCAGACAGAAAAAATATGAGATACTGAATCGGTGAAACGATCAGGAAGCCAGGCTCGCGCCAAACGTCCGAACTGTCTGTTAAGTGTTTCCTTATTGGCAAGGACGTAAATGCAGAACACAAACGCCACAATGCCATCGATTAAAGAGGTAGCAATACTGCCAAGTGCACTGGCTGTGGAATCCAGAATGGTGGAACTTAGCTTCTGCATCCAGTTCTCCAACTGCGCTTTCAGCGTTATCCAGTCAATATCAACTTTTTCAAGATAGGCTGCATAGGGCAGCTTCACAAAATCCTCAGAGCTTTCCAGAGCGGCTAGCTGATCCAGGCCATTGGTTATGGAGGAAATCACGATGGAGACAGCTCCCGTCAGTTCCGGAATCACCAGGACGGCAATACCCGCAAAGATACCGATAACCAGAATCAGAGAGAGCAGGATGGCCAGAGGGCGTCTTGCTTTCTTTTTTCTTGGGGTCGGATTTTTACGGAAAAGATGCTTTTCGATATATCCCATATGAACGCTGAGAACCATTGCAAGCATGGCACCAATCAGCAGCGGTTTGACTAGTCCGATTAGCCATTCAATGGCCAACGCAATCGAGGACACATATCGAACGCCAAGGAAAATGAGAATGCAGACTGCCACGGTTCCGACAGCCCATTTGGTTAAGGTTTTTCTTGTTTTGGGATCATCTAAAAACATGGTATTTCCTTTCTACATAAGGGGAGCAAACAGACGAAGGATTTCCTGGAACAGTTTGGAGGACAGATATCTGGCGCAGTCTTTCTCTTCGATTCTCTGGCAAACAGGAAGCGTATTCAGAAAGTCCTGCTTGACCTGCATAACTGCCCGGCTGCCATACATCCAGGTTCCGCATTCAAAATGCAGATACAGGCTGCGGAAGTCCAGATTGGTTGTTCCCACTGTTGCAATCACATCATCACTGACAAAGCTTTTCGCATGGATGAAGCCGTTGGAGTATTCATATACCTTTACACCGGCCCGGATCAGTTCCCGGTAGTAAGAGCGGGTGGTCATATGTATGAACCATTTGTCCCACCGGTGGGGTGTAACGATCCGAACATCCACACCACGCTTTGCGGCAAGGCACAGGGCAGAAACCATGCTGTCATCCACGATCAGATAGGGTGTATTGATATATACATAGTCCTTCGCTTCATTCAGGATCTGCAGATAAACATGTTCGCCAACATTTTCGTTGTCCATGGGACTGTCTGCATAGGGCTGTACCAATCCGTCTGGCTCTACATCGCAGGGAGTAAACTGCCAGGGATAGTAAGAAGCGATGTCTTCATCGCATTTTTTGCAAAGCTGCCACATTTCCAGGAACATCAGCGTAAAACTCCAGGCGGCATTTCCCTCCAGCATGATGGCGGAATCCTTCCAGTGCCCGTATTTCTCCACGGCATTGATGTATTCGTCTGCCAGATTGATGCCGCCGGTGAAGGCTACCTTACCATCAATGACCACGATCTTGCGGTGATCCCGGTTGTTTTGTTTTACCGTCAGAAAAGGACGGAAAGGATTGAAGATGGCGCATTCAATACCGGCGTCTTCCATTTGCCTGACAAAATCTGTGGACAGCATGAAGAAGCACCCCAGATCGTCATAGAGGATCCGCACCTTGACACCATGGGCAGTCTTTCGCTTTAGAATTTCATAGATGGACTCCCAGAAGACACCGTCCTGAATGATGAAGAACTCCAGAAAAATGTAATGTTCTGCTTTTTCCAATTGGGCAAGCAGTGCTTCGTGAAACACCTCTCCGGGGCAGAGATAGGTCGTCCGGGTATTGGAATATACCGGGTATCCCACATAGTTTTGCAAATACCGAACCTGGGGGAAATGGCTCCCGGTGAGTTTTTGGGCCTCCGAATAGCCATCTCCGGGAAGTGTGTAGAGATCACGTGTCTTTTTCTGTGCTTTTTGGATGTCCTGTCGCATGAGGCGTGTGGTGGTCTGGCAGGTGACAAGCAGATACAGCAGTCCACCAAGAATCGGGAAACAGAGGATCAGAAAAACCCACAGGGTTTTGTAAGCACCCTTGTCCCGTTTCGATACAATGTACAGAACCACCAGAACACTGATGATGGTTAAGAGCCTGCTGAGCCGCTGTGATACCATGCTGCGGCTGGCTACAAGATAAATGAAAAAAGCAGCCTGTATCACGATCAGAAAGGCAATCAGCATCCTTCGTCGGAACAATTTCCGGAGCCATTTAGGAAATCGTCTGGGCTTCATGTTTCTGCCTCCCTTCCGGAATGAAACTTCCTGAACAGATAAAACCCAAGTCCTGACAGGATGACCCATGCCACATTCAGCCCAAGTGCTTTCCAGAAAGCCGGAGACTCCGGATTGCGGATATTGGCACCCAGGAAAGTCGTCAGCACCATACTGGGGAAAGACGCCAGTGTGCCGCCGATCACATTGGTAAGATACGGCATTCCCGTGGCTCCCAAATACATGGTCACCATATCCGCAGGCGGGACACAGCAAGCCCGGAGCATGAAGGAAAAGGCCATTTTGTTTTCATCCTGTGCCTTCAGAATGCTTTGAATCTTCGGATATTTCTGAAGAAGATGCTCCATCTTTGCTCTGCCCAACCCTTTACCAATCCAGTATGGTATGGACATCACGATCACGAGGCCAAGCAGGTTAATGAGCAGAGCAATGTCTCTGGGGTAGAGGTGGCCTGCAAGAATCTGAGGAATCATGATTGGAATAAAAACCGATGCGGTTTTACCGCAAAACAGCAAAGCAGAACCGCCGTCGCAAGAACCAGATTCTCTGGCTGCCAGGAAAGGACTTCCTCCATGGTGATATGGTGCTTGGTATGCAGATACAGTAATCCTATTGCCGGTAGCGCAAGGATTGCCAGTTTCCATCTTTTCTTCATATCCACCCTCCGAAAGAATACTATGGAAAATATTATATTTCCTGTATTGCAAATAATCATTGGCCAAACGTAGTCAAATTCGACATTTTGGGACACTTTTGAACTTTTGTCCAAAAGCATGATGTTGAAATGTTCATAATTAACCTCTATAATTGAAATCAATAAGGGAGTAGTCGGCACAATGCGTGCGGGATATCAACATACCGGATCATTCCTGGTATCACCTTAATTGACGAGACTTATCTGTGTATCACACAGTTGAGCCTCGCTTTTTTATTAGGGGAGAGAAAAATGGCAGATTCCAACATCACAAAACAGGCTCTGGCGGGAGCATTAAAAGAACTGCTTCAAGAGCAATCTTTGGAGAAAATCAGTGTTTCTGATATTTGTGCGCTGTGCAGCATGAACCGCAAGAGTTTTTACTATCACTTCAAGGACAAATATGATCTGGTGAACTGGATCTTTGATACAGAGTTCGTTGAACTGAACCAGAATTCTGCTTTGGAAACGCTACTGTTAAGCCCAAATTTTGATGACCGTTGGCAAAATATCGAAGTGATTTGCCAGTATTTTTACAATAACCGAACGTTTTATCGCCGGGTTTTGAAGGTGGATGGGCAAAATTCCTTCGCCTCCCATTTCCAGGGATTTATCCGACCCTTACTCCGGTTCCGGATTGAAGGTTTGCTGGGAATGGAAGATGTTCCGGAATTGGTATATGATTTTGTTGTGGACGGTGTTGTTTGTGCCATCGAGCGCTGGCTGCTGGACAAAAAAGGAATCAGTGTAGAGGAATTTATGAGCAGTTTGAAAAAAATGATCCAGATTCTGTATATTGGTCTGGATCAGAGGATTACCTCAGATCCCAAATGGCTTGAATAAAGAATCAGCAGATCGGTTTCCCGGTCTGCTGTTCTTTTATATATTCTCTTTTGCAGCTGATAGCATCAACTTGATACGGTTGAGCTGGTTGACCTCTGAAGCGCCGGGGTCATAGTCCACGGCGGCGATGTTCGCCTGAGGATACTCCGATTTCAGCCGCTTGATGACACCCTTTCCCACCACATGATTCGGAAGGCAGGCAAAGGGTTGGATGCAGACAATATTGGGAACGCCCATCTTGATTAGCTCAATCATTTCGCCGGTCAGGAACCAGCCCTCGCCATACTGATTGCCTATGGACAGGAAGGGTTTGGTCTGCTTGGCGATTTCTTCGATGGGCATGGGTGCATCGAAGCGTTCGGATGCTTCTAATGCTTCAAGTGCCGGTTTCCGAATCTGCCGGATGGCCTTGACCAGTATTTTGGAAACGATGTCGCTGGATTTTGTCCCGCCAAGGAATTCCGTCAGATACTGATCGCTGTAGACACAGTAATTCAGAAAATCCATCAAATCGGGAACCACAGCTTCCGCACCCTCTTTTTCCAGAAGCTCCACCAGATGGTTGTTGGCCAGGGGCATATACTTGACCAGAATTTCGCCCACAACACCCACGCGGGGCTTTTTCAGATTCTCATAGATGGGCAGCTGATCAAAATCAGAAACAATCTCCCGACATATTTTTCTGTACTGTTTTGCGCTGTGTTTGGAAGTCAGGGCTTCAATACATTTGCTTTGCCAATGACTGTGCAGGGCATCGGCGCTTCCGGGAAGTTTCTCATAAGGCCGTACCCGATAAAGGCACCGCATCAGCAGATCACCATAGACTACCGCCTGCAGCATCTGCGTCATGAGTAATGGCGAAAGCTTGAAGCCCTCGTTTTTCTCCATGCCGTTGGCATTCAAAGAAATCACAGGAATATGGGACAGTCCAACCTTTTCCAGCGCCCGGCGGATAAAGGCCACATAATTGCTGGCCCGGCAGCATCCGCCGGTCTGAGTCATAATGATAGCCAACATGTCGGTATCGTATTTCCCGGACAATACTGCCTGCATGATCTGTCCCACCACGGTGATGGACGGGAAACAGGCATCGTTGTTGACGAATTTTAGTCCCACATCCACAGCCCGGCGGTCATCGTTATCCAGAACTACTATGTTATAGCCATGCTTTCTAAATACCGGTTCCAGCAGGTCAAAATGAATGGGACTCATCTGAGGCGCCAGGATGGTGTATCCCTCATCATACATCTGCTGGGTGAATTCTGTTCGCTTATAGGGATTGTTGTCCGGTACGGAAAGAATCTGCTTTTCCTGTCGCATATCCATGGCAGCCAGTAAAGACCGCACTCGAATGCGGATGGCACCCAGATTATTCACCTCATCGATTTTCAGCAGGGTATACAGCTTATTGCTTTTCTCCAGAATTTCAGAAATCTGATCTGTGGTCACAGCATCGAGACCGCAGCCAAATGAATTCAGCTGGATCAGTTCCAGATCATCCCGCTGGGCAACAAACTGGGCGGCCTTATACAGCCGGGAATGATACACCCACTGATCTACCACCCGCAGCGGGGGTAGTGTGTCATCAACGGGCAGGCTGTCCTCAGTGAATACGGTCAGTCCGTAAGAGGAAATCAGTTCCGGGATGCCATGGTTGATTTCCGGGTCGATATGGTAGGGCCGTCCTGCCAGAACGATACCTCGACCGCCGTTTGTTCGCATGGATTCATATACTCGGCGGCCTTCCTCCCGGATGACGGCCTTTGCTTCCTGCTGCTCTTCCCAGGCCGCATGGACAGCACTGTGTACTTCCTTTTCCGGAATATTCCATTCCTCTGCTGCGGTTTTCACCAATCGGTCTGCAGCAGTTTTTTCATTGGTAAAGGCAATAAAGGGACGGATGTAGTGCACATCTCCATCGGTGATAGCTTCCACGTTGTTCTTGAGATTTTCTGCATAGGACACCACGATAGGGCAGTTGTAGTGGTTCTGAGCACTCTCTGTTTCCTGATACTCATAGAATACGCAGGGATGGAAGATGATTTTGATTCCCTGATTGATCAGCCACTGCACATGACCGTGTGCTAATTTTGCAGGATAACACTCGGATTCCGAAGGTATGGACTCCATACCCAGTTCATAAATCTTACGATCAGACCAGGGGGAGAGCACCACCCGGAAGCCCAGTTCCTTAAAGAAGGTGGCCCAGAAGGGATAGTTTTCATACATATTCAGCACTCTGGGGATGCCGATCGTGCCCCGGGGTGCGTTTTCTTCAGCGAGAGATCTATAAGATTTGAACAGCCGCTTGCGCTTGAATTCGACCATATTGGGAGCTTTTTCGCCCTTGACGGCATTGCCTGCACCCTTTTCGCAGCGGTTTCCGCTGATGTGTTTCCGATCGCCGAAATTGTTGACGGTAAGCATGCAATTATTGGAGCAGCCGCCACAGCGGACAGTGGTGGATTTATAAGTGAGACGCAGCATTTCATCCAGAGAGAGCATCCTGCTGGCCTTACCTGTATAATGGCTCTTTGCCACCAGAGCTGCGCCAAAGGCACCCATCAGACCGGAAATATCGGGACAGGTGGCATCCACCCCGGCAATCTTTTCAAAGGCTCGAAGAACTGCCTGGTTATAAAAGGTACCGCCCTGAACCACGATATGCTTCCCCAGATCCTGGGCACTTGCCAGTTTGATGACCTTGTAGAGGGCATTCTTGATGACGGAATAGGCAAGACCTGCGGAGATGTCGGAAACAGATGCCCCTTCTTTTTGCGCCTGCTTGACGTTGGAGTTCATGAACACGGTACACCTGGTTCCTAAATCAACAGGAGCCTTCGCAAACAGGGCTTCCTTTGCAAAGCCAGCCGCATCATAGCCCAGACTGGTTGCAAAGTTCTCAATGAAGGAACCGCAGCCGGAGGAGCAGGCTTCGTTCAGCATGATGTTGTCCACAGTGCCGTTCTTTAAGCGTATGCACTTCATGTCCTGACCGCCGATGTCCAGAACGCAGTCTACCTTGGGGTCAAAAAAGGAAGCGGCAGTGCAGTGGGCAATGGTTTCCACCACACCCTCGTCCAGATTGAAAGCAGATTTCAGGAGGGCTTCGCCGTAGCCGGTGGAGCAGGAGCGGACAATCTTTGCGGACTCCGGTAGCACCTTTTTCAGTTCCCCAATGGCAAACTGGGCGGTCATAATGGGGTTGCCCTGGTTATTGGCATAGAATTTCCAGAGCAGTTCTCCGTTTTCACCGATTAAAACCAGTTTGGTGGTGGTAGAGCCTGCGTCAATGCCGAGGAAGCAATTGCCGGAATATGCAGAAATATCTGCTTTTGTCACCACTGCTTTGCTATGCCGATCGCAGAACTCGTTATATTCGTTCTGGTCCCGGAAGAGAGGTTCCAGCCGGGGCATCTCGAAGCTTACCTGTACACCTCGCTCCAACCGTTCAATCAAATTGGAAAGATCGATTTCTCCGGCATCTCCGGCCTCCAGGGCTGCGCCCATGGCAGCAAAGAGATGGGAATTTTCCGGGTCAATGGTGGTTTCATCGTTCAGCTTCAGGGTGCGGATAAAGGCTGCTTTCAGTTCAGTCAGGAAGTGCAGCGGGCCACCTAGAAATGCAACACAGCCCCGGATGGGTTTGCCGCAGGCAAGACCGGAAATGGTCTGGTTCACCACCGCCTGGAAAATAGAGGCAGCAAGGTCAGCTTTCGTCGCCCCCTCGTTGATCAGGGGCTGAATATCCGTCTTGGCAAAGACACCGCACCGGGCGGCGATAGGATAGATCTGCTTGTAATCTTTCGCTGCATCGTTCAGTCCCGTCGCGTCGGTCTGCAGTAAGGATGCCATCTGGTCAATGAAGGAACCGGTACCTCCTGCACAGACGCCGTTCATCCGTTCCTCCAAGCCGCCCTTGAAATAGATGATCTTGGCATCCTCGCCGCCCAATTCTATGGCTATATCGGTCTGGGGAGCCACTTCTTTCAGTGCGGTGGCAACAGCTACAACTTCTTGCACGAAGTCGATATCCAGTGCTCTTCCCAGATTGATGGAGCCGGATCCGGTGATCTTCAACCGGATCATACAGTTGCCTATTTCCCGCAAAACGGATTTCAGCAGGGAATTCAGCGTTTCCTGAGTATGGGCGTGATGACGGCGGTAGTCGCCGAAGATGATTTCGTTGTGTTCGTCCAGAACCACCAGTTTGACGGTGGTGGAGCCGATGTCGATACCTGCGCGGTAGGTTTTCATAGTCTCGCTTCTTTCTGTGATCAGCTATCTTTTTGTGTTGCCGGAATTGAGATCAAAGCATCCATAAATTCAGCATTGATTTTCATTATGTGGTCAAGCGCCTTTCGGGGGCGATGTTTACGTGTGTGCGGGAATTGCGCTATTACAGTCTCATAGCGCTCTGCGGCAAAGGATACAGCGGTTTCCCAGGATAAATACAGTTCCTGCGCAGCAGCACAGCCTACCTCCTGCATTTTTTCCATAGTAAGGCTTCGAAGGCATGCGGCAAGACTGTCAGCGTTTTCGGAAATCAATAGTCCATTTCTTCCGTCAGTCACACCTTCCGCAGCGCAGCTTCCCTGAATCAGCACAGACCCGAGAGAGCAGGCGGCTGCTTCCCGTACGACCAAACCGTTGGTATCGTATGTGGAGGGAAAGAGAAACAGGTTTGCACGGGAATACCAACCCCGAAGTTTTTCCCGACTGTGAATTGCTCCGGTAAAGATGCACTTGTTTGAAATGCCACAGCATTCTGCATAGGCTTCTATTTCCTCCCGGTCATCTCCGCTGCCAATGAACACCATGCGAAAGTTTTTTCCCTCTGCGTTTAATTTTGTCAATGCATCCATAATGATCCGCAGCCCCTTATACCACATCATTCTGCCAACAAACAGGTATACAGGGACATCGAAAGGTAGATCGTATCCGGATGTGGCAGAAGCGATGATTTGCGCAGAGGCTTTTCCTAAAGGCAAATCAACACCGTTTGGCATGACTATATATTCGCCATCATAGCCCATAGCACGAAGGTTTTCCCCTGCACCCTTGCTGACAGCCCACACCTCATCGCAGGCGGAGATGTTTGCCAGCAACACCTTTTGGGCCAATGCCTGAAGCGGTTTTGACTTGAAAATATGGCCAATGTCAACATCAAATTTGGTGTGATAGGTAAATACAACAGGTACATCCGTCAATTTCCGCAGCTCTCTTGCCATAACAGCGGAGGTGACAGGACAGTGGGTATGGATCAAATCGATATTTTGGCTTTTGACAAACCGGGAAATATGAGGAGAAAAGGGAATGCCAGCTGGGTATCCCTCAAATCTATCCGTTGAGATGCTTGGGTATCGCCATATGGGATAGGAGAAATTACTGTCCTGGGCTTCCGGGTTGTCCGGGGTTATCACAATTGCTTTATGACCTAGTTTCTGCAACTGATCTGCGTAATTGACCACTGTATTGGATACACCGTCGATCAGCGGGGGAAAGGAATCGTTCAGAAGGCAGATGGTTCTTCCCTTGGCTATGGTACCGGAATCTGTGCTGGTATGGTTCGTGATCATAGTTTCTCTTCTTTCGATTTTGTTCAGATTTTCAAATGAGAATTATATCCTGGTGATTATGAAAACAGTGTGAATAGTCTGTAAACAAAATAAGGACGGAAAATGAATTTCCACCCTTATTCTGTCAGACAGTACGATTGAGTTTGAAAGGGATAGTAGATGTATGGAAAGAGAGGAAATCGTACTGATCTTTCAAAGGAAAAATGGTCCTGCATAGCGGCAGAACAAAAGAGAATAGGGCGCAATGAAAAGCAGGCTGTCAAATCGGTCAAGAATACCTCCATGGCCGGGAAGAAGATTTCCGAAATCCTTCACATACAGACATCGTTTGATAGCTGACATGGAAAGATCACCGAATTGACCAACAACAGAGCCGGTTACAGCGTATAACAGGAGTTTTCCAAAGTGGACAACTGTGATTTCATGCATATGCAGAAAGAAACCCATCAGCAGCAACGTGATTACGCTTCCGGCAATTCCTCCGATGCTGCCCTCAATGGTTTTATTTGGGCTGACCGTTGGGGCGAGTTTGTGCTTGTCGAATTTCTTGCCGACAGTATAGGCGAAAATATCCGTCATAAAGGCTGCTTTGCGCAGTAAGAGGCAATGTTGGCACATCCTGCACTGACACCGATGCCAATGTCAAACCAGATTCCTTTATGCATACAATAATCCAGTACGCCAGCGGCATAAACTCCACGGTATCCGCCGCCTACATCCACCACACCGATTTTGGGATTCACTTTAATATGTTCCTTTCTCCTTGGGGAATGCCCGCTTCAGAACCTCGGGCAGGTCATTGACAAAAATATTGAGGCCATAGGTGCGGTCAATACCATCTTCTGTATGGAGCTGGCCATATTCATTGAAGCCGATCCAGTGAGCAGGTTCGGAAATCACACTGTCGATCAACATAGTGTCACCGTACAATTCCCAGGGGATTGTTTTGAATTCCTGAGAGATACGAGCCTGCGTAATCCAGGCATAAACCTTGTCTCTCAGTTCTTTCTGACAAGGGTATTGAGGCTTCAGAAGGGAAAATGCTGGATGAAGCTGCTCCATATCATGGAGCAACTCGCCGCTTTCAATAAGCTTCAGATCCCTGTCTGTGTATGTATAATAAAGGCCAAAAAGCATTCCGGAAATACGGAGCATATCACAGATCACATCCGCATTTTCGTCGTAGGACACCATAATTGCGATGTTGGAGATGTCATCTGCATAATCCAATACATTCCATCCAAGTTCATGAGAACTGCAGAAGATAACAAAAGAACTGTCAGGATGTGCCATTGCCAGGTTCATGCATTCAAAAATGCCATGATTGGAAAACAATTGCCAGCTGTGGATGCCCAATTTTTCACCCTGTTCTATCACTTTATGATGCTGATCGAAAAGCTTGTTTTCCGTTATGGTAAGGGCAACGGTCCAGGGGATATGGTATTGTGTATTGCTTCGGATTCGCCGGGAGCCTTCATATAAACCGCTATATCCTAAATTCATGCTGAATTTCAGAAGGGTCTCTTCTCTGACCTGGGTAAATGTGTCTTTTACAAGCCCATAATAGCTGCTTTGTTCATTTGTAAGAAGTGTCTGAGCATCAGAATAGAACTTCTGCTGAAATCGGGTGTCCGCAAATTTCAGCGCCATATCGATCAGATTCCGCACAGTACGTTCCGGATCGGATTTGAGATCGTGGATGGCGTTTTTGACAATGGTTTGAACCATGATCTGATGTAAGCTGTTTTCCATGTCAGGTTCCCCCTAGGCGGCAGTTTCTTTCAGTATAGATCTCACTGTCCTGTTGCTCAACGGACAAAAGATACCAAGTGTCCCAAAAGGTAACAGTTTTTTCCTCTGTCGAAAAATGGGACACAGGCAGTATCTTTGTCCAATGACAAAGGTTATTTGCCGCTTTATATTGGGTTCAAATCGGTCGGAAGACCAATATTGAAAGGCGGAAAACAATATGAGTTCCATCAAAGAAACCATGCAAAACTTTGCAATCAACCAGGTGCTGAAGTATATTGAGGGCAATCCTGATGAAAACCTGCCTAAACTCATGGAGCTGGTGGATAAGGTTGTACCTGATGACTGGTATACCGTCCAGCGTGACGCTGTCCGCAAGGTTATTACCGAAAAGAATAACTGGTACCAGTTGGTTCTGAAGCTTTATGAATTGGATCCTGGTGTACGCAAGGCTTTCTTCCAGAATTTTCTGTGGAATGCAAGCCTGAAAGGCGGTGTCACCCAGCATGAGATGGCAGAAAAGTACGGCTGCAATGTTCCCTGGGCCATTCTGCTTGACCCCACCTCAGCCAGCAACCTGCACTGTACCGGCTGCTGGGCAGCAGAGTATGGTAACCGCCTGAATCTTTCCCTGGAAACCATCGACTCCATCATCTGTCAGGGCAAGGAACTGGGTACTTACATGTATATCTATACCGGTGGTGAGCCCACTGTCCGCAAGGCAGATTTGTTCAAGATCTGTCAGATGCATCCCGACTGTACCTTCCTGGCCTTTACCAACGGCACCCTCATCGATGAGGAATTCTGCAAGGAAATGCTGCGGGTGAAGAACTTTATCCCCGCCATTTCTCTGGAAGGTTTTGCAGAAGCCAACGATTCCCGCCGGGGCAAGGGCATTTATGATAAAGTTGCAAATGCCATGTGGCTGCTGAAAAAGAATGGTCTGGCATTTGGTATTTCCACCTGTTACACCTCTGTTAACTACAAGGACATCACCAGTGAGGAATTCTTCGACTACATGATCGATTCCGGTGCTTTGTTCTGCTGGTTCTTCCACTATATGCCCGTTGGCAACGGTGCAGCTACCCATCTTCTGCCCAGTCCCGAGCAGCGCACTCATGTGTATCATAAGATCCGGGAATACCGCAATTCCAAGGCCCTGTTCACCATGGACTTCCAGAATGATGCTGAGTACGTGGGCGGATGTATTGCCGGTGGCCGGAATTACCTGCATATCAATGCCAAGGGCGATGTGGAGCCCTGCGTGTTCATCCACTATTCGAACTGCAATATCCACGATACCAGCCTGCTGGATGCACTGAGAAGTCCTCTGTTCATGGCTTACCATGACAATCAGCCCTTCAATGACAATATGCTGCGTCCCTGTCCCATGCTGGAAAATCCCGAAGCTCTGCGCTCTATGGTCAAGGCTACTGGCGCGGTGAATACAGACTACCAGAGTCCCGAATCCGTTGACCACCTCTGCGACAAAACTACCCCCCTATGCAGAAAACTGGAAGGGTACTGCAGACAAGCTCTGGCAGCTTTCCTGCTCCAAGTGCGGCAAGTGTCAGTAAGACAGTAAATCGAAGATTTGGACACTCACGTGAAAGTGTGGTATTGCTTTTTGGTCGATTCCACCTTATAATGATCTGGTAATAATGAGGGAGTAATTCCACGCATATGCGTGAAGCTATTCCGTCAGTACGGCTGAGGAAGCCCGGAATGGTTTGTAAAGAATGAGACTCATGGACGAACCCTTGGGACGCCCATGAGTCTTTTTGCATTTCCCTCAAACTTTAGAAAAGGAGTTTGTATTTGATGAAGCAAGCGTACATCCAATCTGTGCAGGACGTTCTTCAAAAGCAGAATGTGACTGCCGACGGTCTTATCTCTGCCGAAGTTCAGAAGCGGTAGGCTGAGTTTGGCCCCAACAAGCTGAAGGACGCGGAGAAAAAGTCCACTCTTCGCCGCTTTCTGGATCAGCTGAAGGACCCCATGCTGATCATCCTGATGGTAGCGGCGGCAGTATCCGCTGCCACCAATATCATTGCAGGAGAAAGCTTGGCAGAAGTGTTTATCATTCTGATTGTGGTCCTGCTGAACGCTATTCTTGGTGTGGTACAGGAAAGCAAAGCAGAAGCAGCCATAGAGGCCCTGCAAACCATGACGGCGGCTACCTGTAAGGTCATTCGCGACGGTAAGCAGATTTCCGTCCATTCCGATGAACTGGTTCCCGGTGACATTGTGGTGCTGGAAGCCGGTGATGCAGTTCCTGCTGACGGACGCATCATCGAATGTGCCAGCCTGAAAATTGAGGAAGCTGCACTGACCGGAGAATCCGTTCCTGTCAACAAGCTGATCGATGTGCTGACGCTGGCAAAAGGCCAGGAGGAAGTGCCTCTGGGTGACCGGAAAAATATGTGCTATATGGGTTCTACCTGCGTCTATGGCCGTGGCAAAATGGTAGTCACCGGAACCGGTATGGATACCGAAATGGGCAAGATTGCTGGTGTCCTGGCAGCCACTGAGGATGAGCAGACTCCCTTGCAGCGAAAGCTGGATGAGCTGAGCGTAGTTCTCAGCAAGCTGGTTCTGGGGATCTGTGTGTTCATTTTCGCATTTAATCTGATCAAGGCCGGAGATTTCCATCTGCCCGTGATTCTGGACACCTTCATGGTTGCCGTCTCTCTGGCAGTTGCCGCAATCCCCGAGGGCCTGTCCACCGTTGTGACTTTGGTTCTTTCCATCGGTGTCACCAATATGTCCAAGCGCAACGCAGTCATCCGTCGTATGACTGCCGTTGAAACCCTGGGCTGTACCCAGGTGATCTGTTCCGATAAGACCGGCACCCTGACCCAGAATAAGATGACCGTGGTGGATCATATCGGCGATACCGAACTTCTGGCAACTGCTATGGCACTTTGCTCCGATGCCCATTTGAATGACGAGAACCAGGCCGAGGGCGAACCCACCGAGGCAGCTCTGGTCAATTTCGCATACAAAGAGAACTTGCCCAAGCATATTTTGGAATTTAAGCAGCCCCGTGTGGACGAGGCTCCCTTCGACTCCGGCAGAAAAATGATGTCTACCATCCATGATTTGGACGGGAAGTTCATCCAGTATACCAAGGGCGGCCCTGATGTGGTGCTGTCCCGGTGTACCAGCTACATGGAAAACGGCGAAGTCAAACCCATGACCAAGGCCAAGCTGGACGAAATCATGGCTGCCAACAAGGCCATGGCAGATAAGGCCCTCCGGGTTCTGGCTGCCGCCCAGCGGGAGTGGAGTACAAAGCCTGCGGATAATTCTCCTGAATTCCTGGAACATGAGCTGTGCTTCATTGGTCTGGCCGGTATGATCGACCCTGTCCGTCCGGAAGTGAAGGCCGCCATTGAACAGTGCCGTACCGCCGGTATCCGTCCCGTCATGATCACCGGTGACCACAAGGACACCGCTGTTGCTATCGCAAGAGAACTGGGCATCATCGAGGACGCTTCTCAGGCCATCACCGGTGCCGAATTGGATGATATTCCCGACAGTGAAATCTGCGAAGCTGTCAAGAAGTATTCTGTTTATGCCCGTGTTCAGCCGGAGCATAAGACCCGGATCGTCAACGCATGGAAACAGAACGGTGCTATTACTGCCATGACCGGTGACGGTGTCAATGATGCGCCCTCTATCAAATCCGCCGATATCGGTGTGGGTATGGGCATCACCGGCACGGATGTGACCAAGAATGTAGCTGATATGGTGTTGGCAGACGATAACTTCGCCACAATCGTTTCCGCTGTTGGTGAGGGACGCCGGATCTATGACAATATCCGCAAGGCCATTCAGTTTCTGCTGGCATCCAATATGAGCGAGGTTCTGGGTGTATTCTGCTCCTCTCTGATGGGCTTTACTCTGTTGAATCCTGTCCATCTGCTGTTTATCAATCTGATTACCGATACCTTCCCGGCACTGGCGCTGGGTATGGAAAAGGGCGAACCGGACACCATGGAGCGGATGCCCCGGGATTCCCACGAAGGCATTTTTGCCCGTGGTCTGGGTGTGGATGTAGTGTACCAGGGTGTGCTGGTCTCCGTCATCACCATCATTTCCTATCTGATTGGCAATTACTTTGAAAACGGTGCGTTCTTTCCAGTTGTTGGCGGCGTATCCGATCACGGCATGACCATGGCATTTCTGACCATGAGCATGTGTGAGATCTTCCATTCCTTCAATGTCCGCTCCCAGCGCAAATCCCTGTTTAGCTTGAAGTCCCACAATAAGACTCTGTGGCTGTCCATGCTGGTTTCCCTGGCGCTGACCACGGCTGTTCTGGAAGTACCTTTCCTTGCAAATTCCTTTGGCTTTACTCCCATCGGCCTGACCGAGTACCTGATCGCTCTCGGCATGGGTATTCTGGTGATTCCCGTGGTGGAAATCGTAAAGTTCTTCCAGCGCAAAGCGGCAAAGTAATCTTACACCAAAGGCACCTGTGCTTTACACAGGTGCCTTTGTGATGCTATAATCATTATACATACAGCCCTTTGGTGGCAATTAAGGAGCATACCATGACCCTGAAAGAGCGTGCATCTTCACTGAAAAAGGATATTCCGGCAGTTTTTCTGGCGCTGAAAGCGAAGGAAACACCCATCCTTGCGAAAATTATGGCCTTCCTTACCGTAGCCTATGCATTGTCACCTGTTGATATGGTGCCGGACTTCATCCCTGTGCTGGGATACCTGGATGATGTTCTGATTTTGCCTGCATTGGTTGCACTGACAGTGAAGCTGATTCCCAAAGAGGTTTTTGAGCGGTATCGACAGGAAGCGGAAGGAATGTGGAGGGATGGAAAGCCGAAGAAATGGTACTATGCGGTTCCCATTGTTCTTCTGTGGGTGTTGATCATTTGCCTGATCGTGAAAGCATTCCTGTAGAAAGTAAGCTATAATGGAAAAAAGGGGATAAACCTATGAAATTCTATGAATTTGGAAATCCCGGCAATCCCACGATTATGTGCCTTCCGGGCAACTTCATGATCCATCGGCAGTTTGAGAACATTGTGCCCATGCTGGAAGAGGAATATCATGTCATTACGGTATCCTTCGATGGCTATGACGAAACCGGAGAAACCGTCTACACCACCGGTGAGGATCAGGCCCGGAAGCTGGCAGACTATATCCGGAACAATCTTGACGGTAAGATCGACCTTGTGTATGCGGAATCCCTTGGCAGTATCCCTGCAGTATTTCTGACCCGGATGGAGGGGCTGCAGATCGGCGGCATCATTGTCAGTGGTGCGGAGTACATGAATTACGGAATCTGCAACGCTCTGGCAATCAAGCTGTTCGTACTCATGACCTATAAGCTGATGACGAAGATCCTCAGCAGCGGAGATGTGAAATTCCCGGCATTTCTGAAGATCAAAATGGGGATCACGGATGATGTGTTTGCTCCCATGCTGAAGTAGGCCTGTAAGTCTCTGACTCTGGAAACCACGGAGGCCACCTTCTGGGAAGCGCTCAAGCTGTACCCGGAGCATATGAGTACCTGGGAGCCCAATCCCGATATCCGAATTTCCTGCTGGTACGGTGAAAAGGAAATGAACATGAAGAAGGCTATCAAGCATTTGAAGCGAGCATTTCCCAATCTGGAGGTTCATCCTTTCAAGGGCCTGGGCCACGGCGAGATTATGGCCCATAAAGAATTGCTAGTACAGGAACTAAAAACCTTTCTGAAAAAGTAAATACATACGATTCGGCACCGGAGCATATTTTGCTCCGGTGCTGTTTTGCTTTGGGACAGTTGCCGACTTTTGTCCAATGAATTTTCATAAGCGAAAGAATATAATTGTTGTTATATTTCCTGGAAAGGAGCAATTTTGTTGGAAGAGAAAAAGACATCTATGCTGTACCGGATAATCAAAGGGCTGGTATGGTTTTTCTATCCCAAGCTGAAAGTAGTCGGTTCAGAAAACCTGCCGGATGATGCAGCGATTATCGTGGGAAACCATACCCAGATGAATGGTCCCATTGCTGCGGAGTTATACTGTCCCGGGAAACACTACACCTGGTGCGCCGGGCAGATGATGGAACTGAAAGAAGTACCGGATTATGCTTTTCAGGATTTCTGGTCCCAGAAACCAAAGTGGACACACCCCTGGTACAAGCTGTTGTCCTAAGGAGCTGAAGCTTTATGATTACGAAGGCACGAGTATCCTTGGCTGGTGTTACCGCATT
>ERZ1032130.24-NODE-24-length-46631-cov-6.172342_pt1 | contig 46631 bp, 51 predicted proteins | sample MGYA00517879_ERZ1032130 | MGnify/ENA primary metagenome ERZ1032130 (study PRJEB33719, sample SAMN04262597) | wastewater metagenome | biome: rural village; feature: animal feces; material: feces | host: Bos taurus | place: El Salvador | collected 2012-01-31 ...
AGCGGAATCCATTTTTATATTTTTTAAAGTTGAAAATCGGATTCCAATTTTTCTAAAAAGAATGTAAATTTTGTATAAACAAAAAAGAAAAATTTTAGGAGAAAAAAGTGATGAGTGAACAAAAAGTCAGTAACGTAGTCTATCAGGGAAAAATACCCGGACGCGTAAAATATACCTTTGCATTCGGTGCATTGGGAAAGGATTTGATCTATGGGATGATCGCAACCTTCGCCATGATCTATTTTACAGATATCTTAAAGGTTGCACCGGCGTTTATCGGTTCCATGTTTTTTGCAGCAAAGATCTGGGATGCATTCAACGATCTTTTCATGGGAATGGTAGTAGATAATACAAGAAGCCGATTTGGTAAATTTGTTCCGTGGCTTGTGATCGGTACATTGATCAATGCATTTGTATTTGTAACAGTATTTACAGATTTTCATTTAAAGGGAATCGGACTCTGTGTATTTGCAACAGTGGTATATATTCTTTGGGGAATGACTTACACCATCATGGATATTCCTTACTGGTCAATCATTCCAAACCTGACTGCAGATCCTGAAGAACGTGAAAAAGTATCCGTATTGCCAAGAGTTTTTGCAAGTATTGGACAGTCCTTGATCATTGCAGGTTTTGGTGTTCAGATTATCAAAGGTCTGGGCGGTGATTATACAGGATATCATCGTTTTGCCCTGATCATTGCAGCAACCTTTATCTTTACAATGGCAGTTTGTGTTTTCAACCTTCCAAAGGTTCAGCCTGCTGAACAGAAGAAGGAAAAAATGAAATTTAAAGATATTTTTACAGTAATCAAACACAATGATCAGCTTCGATGGGCAGTTGCTTTGATCCTCTTATATAATGTAGGAATTCAGTTTATTATGGGTGTAGCTACCTACTACTTCAGCTATGTATGTAACAATGCGGAAATGCTTGCCTTCTTCATGATCAGTGCTTCTGTTGCAGAGGTTGCGGGACTTCTGATCTTTCCAAAGATCACAAAGCTCCTTTCAAGAAAGAAAGCTTTCCTGCTTGCATGTATCCTTCCGGCATTTGGTCTGATGCTTCTTCTGGCAGTAGGATTTGTATGTCCGACAAATGCAGTTTTAACAGCGATCGCAGGTATTATCGTAAAAACCGGTACAGGTCTGGAGCTTGGCTGTGCAACTGTTTTCCTGGCAGACGTTGTAGATTATGGTGAATACAAAATGGGAACAAGAAATGAGGGTGTAATTTTCTCTCTGCAGACTTTAATCGTAAAATTCACATCCGCATTAACTTCCCTTGCCATCGGTTTTGCACTGGAGCTTACAGGTTATGTTCCAAATGCAGTACAGTCTATTGGAACACAGAACTCTATCCGTATTTTAATGTGTGTTGTTCCGGCGGTAGGTATGCTGTTGGCATATGTTGTATACAAAAAGAAATATAAGCTGAATGATGAGCTGATGGAATGGGTTACAGCATATATTACAGGAAATGTTGACGGAACTGAAAGAAAAGAAGAAAAAGAAGAAGCTGAAGAAACCGTAACAAAGGTGGCTTTTGACGGCGCTATGGCTTGACAATCAGCCGATTTACTGATACGTAATATATATATAGAAGTCCATAAACATTAAGCAAAAGTAAGGATTACATATACATTTATGCGTACATTTACGATCATTTTAGCAGATGATGAAAAACAGATTTTACAGGGAATGCTTAGCAGCATTCCCTGGACGTCGTTAGGTTATCGGGTAGTTGCTACCGCCGATAATGGAAAAGAAGCATTGGAGCTTGCAAAGCAGTATCATCCGGATCTTCTCATCAGCGATATCAAAATGCCTTTTATGACAGGTCTGGAGCTTGCCAGAAACATTCATGAAAATTTTATGCAGATCAAGGTGGTCCTGTTTTCGGGATGGGATGAATTTGAGTTTGCAAGAAGTGCCATCCGTTACGGAGTTTCGGAGTACATGTTAAAACCCATTGATTATCCTGAAATGAATAAGCTGTTAAAGAGGATACATGAGGAGTTGGAGGCAGAATATGATGCCAGACTGGACAGAGAACGCCAGAAAAAGATTTATCAGGAAAGCCTTCCGCTGTTAAGACAGCGATTCTTTATGCAGCTTCTGCGTTCGGGCAAACAGATGGATAATATAAATCAGCAAATGGAAGCTCTGGATGTAAATTTAAATACACCCTACATACAGGTCATGGAAATGAGTATCCCGGAGCCGGATGGGGACGTACTGACTGCGGTTTCTGTTGCAGAGATGATCGATGAAATGTTAGGCAAGGTGTGTCGGTTTTATTCTGCCAGATATGCGGACAGAATTATCTACCTGCTGTGTCTGGAGGAAGCATCCGACGGTCAGAAAGTCATGAAGCTTCTGGATGAGGCCGCATATATGGTCCGCAGAATTTTAAAGAGTACCTTTTCCTGTGGAATCGGTCTGCCTGTGAGTGACTTAAAACAGGTAAAAAATTCCTATCAGCAGGCGAAGGAGGCGCTGGAATATAATCTGGTTTCTGAGGACGCCAGCATTACCCTTTATAATGATATTCTGCCTTATGATGACGGAATGCTACCGGATTGGCAGAATGCAACGGAGGATCTGGAATACAGCATTAAGCATGGAACGGAGCAGGATGTAAGGCAGGAGGTGGCTCTGCTGTTAGAGCAGCTGCAGCAGTGTCATTATAATTTTAATGAATATCAGATCGCCATTATGGAAATTATCTTTTCTCTGTCAAAGCTTTATCGAAAATATGATATTACTGATGGGGAGGGTATGTCGGGATCCAAGCATATGGCCATGAAGCTTTTATCGCTTCATGATGGATTGGAGCTGAATAACTGGCTTTTGCATTATTGCGTGTATACCAATCATGCCATTCAGGAAAGAAGGGTAGATCAGAACATTGTTCTTGCACTTCAGGCCAAAGAGTATGTGGATAGGAATTACAGCGATCCGGAGCTTTCTCTGGATATGATCTGCCAAAAGCTTCATATCAGTGCTTCTCATTTTTCAAAGGTTTTTCGTAAGGAGTTTGGAACCAGCTTTTTAGGATACCTGACAGATAAACGAATCGAGGAAGCAGAGAGACTTCTGCTGACTACAGAATATAAAAGCCGGGAGATTGGAGAAATGGTTGGCTATATAGAGCCGAATTATTTCAGCTATGTTTTCAAAAAAAACAGGAATGTCTCTCCGGCCAAGTATCGTAAACAAAGGAAGACGGATGAACAGTAAAGGAAACGGATTAAAAAAAATCAGCATACGTATATTATTTCCGCTTATTTTTTCAGGTGCGGTGACGGCATGTGTCATCGCCCTGATTCTCTTTTTTTCGGACTATTTTTGGGATCGTATTTATGACAATGCCAGGACGGATATGGAGCGGCAGTTAGAGTCTTTTTCCTATAATGTGGAGAGCGAAATATACCATATGATCGACCTGGTCAATGAAACCTGTTATCAGGGGATGAAGGCCAAAGACTATCTGTCGGAAGAATTTTCAGAAGAGATGTCCCTTTTATACAGTCATAACCGGGATAAGATAAACAGCATCAGTCTCTATGATACAGATGGAAGGATTCTCTGGGAAAGCGGAGAACAAAGTGCAGGAAACATCAGCAGTAAGAGATGGTTTCAGGATGCAAAAAACAATATGGAAACCATTTACTTTGGGAATCCCTGCCTGCAAACGGATGGAGAAAAGCTTGTCCAGGTGCTGCCGGTGAGCCGCCTTGTGGATCTGACAGGAAATGGAGTCAGCAGTCAGGGGGTACTGGTCATCTGTTTTTCTCTTGAGGATTTATATTCTGCTCTGGAATCCTATGGAAGTACGGCTGTGGAATATTGTTATCTGGTGGATGATGGGGGAGAATTTTTGTATCATCCATATAAGAAAAAACTGGAGAGCGGTATTGCAGAGGAATGGTCCTGTGAATATGTGAATCAGGAGGAACCCTACATCCATGGGGAAATGAACGGTAAACAATGGCTCATTGGAACCCATTCCATTGGTTATACAGGATGGGAACTGGTGATCGTTAATTCATTAACAGATCTCCGGGAGAAATCTGTTGGCTCTTACCAGATTATATGGGAAATTTTGTGTCTGGCAGGTTTTTTTATGATGCTGGTGGATCTGCTCCTGCTGAATCAGATTACCCGCCCTGTGGCGCGTCTGTCTCAGGCAATGAAGAAATTTGGTGCGGGGAGTCTGGATGTGCGTGTAACAGAGGATGGAATTGGGGAACTGCGGTTTCTGGAATCCGGATTTAATATTATGTCCGGAAAAATAAAGGATCTTTTGGAACGAAGCATCGCTCAGGAGAAGGAAAAAAGATATATGGAGAGACGGCTGCTGCAGGCACAGATTTCACCTCATTTTTTATATAATACACTGGATTCCATTATCTGGATGATTCAGGGAAAACAATATGAGGGAGCGGAAAAGATGGTATCCCTTCTTGCCAAGTTTTTCAGAGTGGCACTTAGCAAGGGAGAGGATATTATCACATTAAAACAGGAAATACAGCATGCCATCAGCTATCTGGGAATTCAGAATATCCGGTTTCAGGACAAGTTCAGTTTTGAGCTGGACATTGATGAGAGTCTGATGGAATACCAATGTCCGAAGATCACGATTCAGCCCATTCTTGAAAATGCCATTTATCATGGAATGGAAAATGCTTTCGATGATGGGGAAATCATTCTTTCGGTTCAGGAAAAAGGTGAGGATATCTGCATTGAGGTAATCGATAATGGGGAAGGAATGACCAGCGAACAGATCAAACAGATTCTTGCTCATGCTCCGGCGGTATCATCGGGAAATAAAGGTTCCGGTGTTGGGGTCTATAATGTAGACCACAGAATCAAACTGCTGTATGGAGAAAAATACGGAATTTCCATCGATAGTGAACTGGATGAGGGAACTACGGTAAGAATCTTAATACCGAAAGTGAGTGGCAGTGTTGAGTAATAAAAAACAATGGTATATTTTAGGCGGGCTGCTGTTTGTTTTGGCAGCAATCCTGATTGGAAAAATTATAGAAGGCTGGGAGAATAACCGAAATCCGGAGATTCATGCAGCCGTTCTGATCAAAAAAGATAGTGAGCAGGAATATTCAGAGCTTATGAGCGGAATACGGGATTATGCCAGAGAAAATGGTGTTCTGGTTCATGTAAATTACATGGATGATCCCAAAGAGCCTGATCTGCTGAGAGTGCTTCGGGAGGAAAAAGAGCTGGGTTCTGCAGCAGCACTGTTCGTTTGTCCTGAAGAATTTTATGAAGATGGTGATGTGAAGGAAATTCATGGGGAGCTTCCGTTCCTGGTTGTAAGCAAGGAACAGATCAAATCGGAATACCGGCTGACGGAGGAGGCTCTTTTGCAGCTGATGGAAGGAAAGCTGGATAAGCTGGTGGTGGTAAACGAGTATCATCTGGGATATTCCGCCATGGAGGCATTGACAAATGCAGCAGGGCAGGAAAAAATTGGAGATATTCAGACGGAGTATCTGGAATTAACAGCAGAGGATTTAAGTTCCGGAAAGTATAATGCTCTATTAAGTGACAGGTGAAAAAAGTGAAACAGCAAAAAGTAAAATTTCTGACAGGCGTGACAGTTGCTGCAGTGTGTATTATGGCCCTTTTGTTTTCGGGAAAGAAAGAAAAACCGGATTCAGAAGTATTGAAAATAGGGATTGCCGTATATAATCTGGAGGATCCTTATATGGCGGAAATGACAGAAGATCTGGAAAAAAAGCTTGAAGACTCCTTTGGGAAGAAAGATGCGAAATTAAGATATGAAATACTGGACGCAGGGGGAAGCGAGGAAAAGCAGTCCCGCCAGATGGACTATCTTCTAAATCAAAATATTGATATTCTGGTGCTGAATCCGGTGGATCCTGCATCTGTTTCCAATGTATTGGATCAGGCCCATAGGAAAGAGATTGCCGTGATTTTGTTTAACAGGGAACCAAACATGGAAGATATCAATGTGGGAGATCAAATATGGTATGTAGGGTCCGATGGACAGCTTGCGGGCAGACTGCAGGGAGAAATGCTGATTCATGCATGGAATGAGGAGAAAGACAGTATTGACCGTAACCAAAATGGAACCCTTGAGTATCTTCTGGTGGAAGGAGAACCGGCTCATTATGATACCATTCGAAGAACCAGTTCATTTATAGAAAGTACGGTAGATGTGCTTCCTATGAATCTGCTGGCTGACTTTTCAGCGGACTGGAATCGTGAAAGGGCATATGAAGAGATGCACCTGTTATCCGGGGACGTGGTAAGCGGGATTGAGGCTGTGATCTGCAACAATGACGACATGGCTCTTGGGATTTATGACTTTTATAAGGAAAGAGCTGATGAAATACCTCTGATCATCGGAATCAATGATAATGAAGAAGTCCATGAGCTGGTAAGCAAAGGGATTTTGTATGGGACAGTTGGGCTGAATCAGGAAAAACAGGTGGATGATATCATCCGGATTATAGAAAACTTATACAGCGGAGAAGAGATAGAGCAGAAAATCTGGTATTCGGCTCCGGAGATTTACAGTAGGTAGAAACGAATTCATTTTTAGACTGCAAGTTCAATGACAGAAGGTTGATTTTTGCGTATTAACAAAACTTTAACATTTCGAAAATATTTTAAAAACATTACAGAATTAAGATAATATCATCAAATGAAAATAAAAGGAGAACTTAAAAATGTCTAAATTTATGGCGGCTAACGAAAAAAATTGTAGAAGCAGTTGTTGGAGGATTCCAGAAGGTATCTGATAAATTTGTAGAAAAACTGTTCACAAAAGAGGGTGAAACCGTAGAGGAAGCGAAAGAAAGAATGGCAGCTTCCTTAAAGAAGGAAGAGGAGTCAGAAGAAAAATAAATAGGTAGTAATTAACTTTACTATAAATCCATTACTAGGGGGAGTTGCAGAAACTATTTCGGTGGCTCCCCTTTCCCAGTTACTGAAGAATAGTTAAATCAATGGAATAAATTACATCTGATTCATTTTGTTCTTTTTGAAGATGTCCTATTAAATAAACCAGGTGGCTTTCCAGATATTACATGCATACATAATGCAGAGGAGTGTGTGATTTTTTCTTCCTTGATTCCAGTGCAAGTAACTTTACTATTTGATTGCTATTATTCCGATAGTGGAATATAATAGAAGACAATAGGGAGGTTTCACATATGGAATATTTAACAACAGTAGAAATGTCTAAGAAATGGAATATTTCTTCAAGAAGAATTGGTGTTTTGTGTACCGAGGGAAGAATTGAAGGTGCTGTCAAAAAAGGTAAGATGTGGTTGATACCAGATAATGCCCAGAAACCTGCTGATGCAAGATTTAAGAAGGAGAAGACTAACGAATGACAAATGCTATTAACTCAAATGAGCAGATGATTGAGAAAATCAATGAAGTCCTTCAGAACAAGAAGGATGCTGTAGTCAACATTGTCAATGATAAGCTGACGATATCGGTTTTCTCTTTGTTAGAAAAGAATTTGCATAACGTAAAAGAAATCAATTTTGTAATTCGTGATGTGAAGTTCTTACCGCATCAGAGCGAGATTGCACATGAATTTGAAATCAATCCTACGGATATACTGTTTAATTCGTATGATATTACGGAGAAGAATAAGTTGCAGCATTTCTCCAAAGCCCGTAATATGCATGATTTTATACAGAAACACGTGAATATCCGTAAGGTAAACTCAGGTATCCGTATTGGCGGTAATATCTTGATTATAGATGATGATTTTATGATTCAGGGTTCCTCTTCGTTGGAAGTATCCAAGAAGATGAGCAGGGAATCATTTAGTAACATAAATTTTGATACTATCTTAACTGTTAGCAAGTTTACAGTATGTGTACAAAGAGCATTCACCAGAGTTTTTATATTACTTTACGCTGAATGAATTGTTCGGAGACCAGCTGGATACTGGTGTAGAGCGATTTGAGAAGGATAGTACTCGATTTAAGAAGACAGAGATTTGGAACTCACTGTATGACTTCCAGAAAGACTGTGTTGTATCAGCAATCCGTAAGCTGAATACATACGGTGGTTGTATTATTGCTGACTCAGTAGGTTTGGGTAAGACCTTTGAAGCTCTTGCTATTATTAAATATTTTGAAATTGCTACCAAAGGATTTAAAGCCTAATGATAAGAAGCGTATTAAAGATACGGTCAAAGAAGTAAGGCTCATGTACCAGATTGCGGGGGAAGAGATTCCTTCCGTAATCAATGATGAGTACAGGTGTCAGGCAATCCAGTTTTATGATATGGAATTGCAGAATATTAAGGATGCAACGTATCTGGCTTCGATGTACCAGAACCTGATTAAACCATTGTGTGTAATTAGGATGCATGATTCACAGGATGAATTGTATTCATTAGCAGTTAAGAGACTCAATCAGACTGACGAGAATCAGATTGTAATTGAGCACAGCATCTTAACAGAAAGATATCCGGTGGGCTTGCCTGACACTGGCAGGAATCGTCTACTTAAGTATCTGGACTATATGCAGATAAAGAATAAGACCAACAAGGTAAATCTGTATAAGGAATGGTATTACAGAACATATATGCTGATGAATGAGAAAGCATATGCAAATATAGGACTTATCTTAGATGGTAATGGTTGGTATGACAGTAATCGTATGGAGCTGTTATATAAATATTACAAAAAATTGGTGGATACAAGAGAAATGCTAAAGAAAGCGGTATCCAATGCAGAAAGAATGAATCTGAATAAGGAAATAAAGAAAGCTATTCAGACACTGGATGATGCAAATGCTACATAAAACTTGAAATCACAATCTGTGACATCAAATTTGATAGAGGAGGTACATATGACAGATAAGCAGACAGAAGAGATTACGATTCAAGAGAACAAGCAGTTACCTGACATTGAAATTTCAGAAGTTACAATTAAGAATTTAATATATGTGATCCGAGGTCAGCAAGTAATGCTGGACAGTGATTTGGCTATGTTATATCAGGTGGAAACTAAAGTTTTTAATCAGGCAGTCAAAAGAAATATTGAGCGTTTTCCTGAAAAATTTCGATTCCAATTAACCAAAGAAGAGTATGATTCTTTGAGGTCACAATTTGTGACCTCAAACGGAAAAGGTGGACGCCGGTATATGCCATATGTTTTCACCGAGCAAGGCATTGCTATGCTATCGGCGGTATTACGAAGCAAAATTGCAATACAAATCAGCATAAAGATTATGGATGCCTTTGTTGAAATGCGTAGATTCTTGGCAAGCAATGCCCTGATGTTCGAGAGAATAAATGAAATGGAAGTCAAGCAGCTGGCATTCCAGAAGAGTACAGAAGAGAAGTTTGACAAGATTTTTCATTACATATCAGAACATGAAGAGTCTTCACAAAAGATATTCTTTGATGGACAGATATACGATGCGTTCAGTTTGTTGGTTGATTTGGTATCAAGGGCAGAGAAGAAGCTGGTACTGGTAGATAACTATGTGGACGTAGGTACACTGAATATATTAGCCAAGAAGAAATCTGATGTGGAAGTCATTGTGTACACGGTAAGAAGGACGAGATTATCGGAAGCAGATGTAAACAACTTTAATCAGCAATATCCGACATTGGAAATTAAGTACACAGGTGTGTTCCATGACAGATTCCTGATTATAGATGATACCTGTGCATATCATATCGGAGCATCTATTAAAGATGCTGGAAAGAAGTGCTTTGGTATCAGTCTAATTGAAGATACAAGGATTGTTAAGGATATTTTGGAACGCTTGAATCTGGAAACAGAGGAAGCTGATAATGAATAGATAATGTAATTTACGGAAGTTTATTCAAAACGTGAACCATGGGAAAAATAGGTTATTGTGGAGGGATAGCTGTGGCAGTTAATAACGATGCTGTTATAAAAATAGATTTATCAAATATAGATATGCATAATTGTGTAAAAAATACGCAAGTCCTTTGTGAGACGATGATAGACCGTTCTGATCTGCATTTAAGAAGTTATATGGAACGGTATATTGATATTATGATGGGTGAAGCTGCAGAAATGGCTGTTATTAAATGGTTGAAGCAAAATGGGAAATATGCAGTTTCTGCGGTAAATAAAAAGGCAGGTAAACCTGATTCGGGGCACGATATTATATTGAAAGATATACGCGGAAGGGAAATAAAATGTTCGGTCAAATCTTCATTGTCTGTGTATAAAAATAAAATTGACGACATACTAGACACATTTACAGTGGCTACTAAAGCAAGTGAATTAAGAGAAGTAAACATACAAGTATATTATTGGCTAGAGTTGAATGGTGAAAATCGAACAACGGTACCGTCGAATGATAATATGGCAATTATTCTCCTGATTGGGCAATTGTATGTAGAAAGGATAGCCGGAGTAGTTCTGAACTGGGGATTTACTTTATTGTTGAGACGAAAGTGGGTAAGCAGGATATTAACTTACAGGAAGTAGAACGTAATAAAATCCAGTGCGGTAAGCTGCATTTCCAAGCAGTCTCTGAACAGATTCGTTTTGATTGGGTTAACAGTTATGAAGATTTCAGAGTTAAGTTTGGTGTCGCAGAAAGTGAGTAGTGTAATAAATGTTTTCGTCAGCAGATGTGTACTCATTACTTCGTAAGTATCGTAATGATTTGTTTTATTATGTGTATTTGTTTACTGTAGCAGATAATAGTGATCTTACTCAGGCTGTAGAATAAAAGTTGATTTCTACAATGTATCAAAATGTCCAATTTGCCAAAATAAAATCTCTTTACAGAGAACCTGATTTTACGTATGATAAATATCAGAAAATTTTACGAAAAAGAGTTTACCTAAATGAATATTACGAAGAAAATAAAAATTATTTATGAAGAGGCCTATGCTGAAAGTATCTGGTGCAAGCATCTGCTGAATGGTCTTGTAAAGGAAATAAAAAAGCGCCGAATTTTATACGAGCAGGTTACTGATGTTCATGAAATTTCCCGGGATGAAAGTGTTTGTATTATAGGTATGAACAATTACTGGATTGAATCGGTAGTGGAAAAGTGCAATGCTGCCGGATGTATACCGCTGGTTTTAAGTAACCAGTCAAGAAGGACTGCCAAGGGAGAATATCATAGAATCTGTCCGGATATTGCCGGTGTGGCAAAGGGACTGAGTCAGGCTCTTAAGGCAGCAGGAAGGAATCGGGTAGCTTTATATGGTGCAAACCATGCGGCAGATCTGGACAGGGACAGGACAGAGATTTTTGCAAAGCTGATACAGGATGCAGCGGATATCTATCCGAATACAGGAAATCTTGAAAATTGTTTTCAATCATTTTTTCCAAAGGCAGCACTGTATGATGCGGTTATTTGTGTCAATGGCTATGCAGCTATCTCACTGGCTAAAAAGCTGGAAAAGAAGAATCCGGAGCTGCTTAAAAAGCTGGTGATTGTATCCTGTGAGGAGATTTTAAGACATTCCAAATATAATCAGTGGATATCGCTTGTGGAACTGAATATGGAATCCTATGGTCCCGCAGCCCTGACGGCCCTGGAAATGGCTTCCAGCCGAAGTGATATTTCTTCTATTACTGTAAAAATTAAGGGTGATCTGTGTGAGATTCGAAAAAAGGACGAGGCTGATCATTATTCAGCAGAAGAAGGTCACCAGCTTTACGAGGATCCTGAAATTGTCAGCATGACAAAAATTGAGCAGCTGCTTCGTGATGCGGATGACATGGACCATCATATCATCGCCATGCTTCTTGACAATGCCAAATACAGTGAAATTGCCGACAGCTGTTACATGACGGAAGGAAATGTAAAGTACCGTGTGAAGAAATATATGAGCACCTGCGATTGTAAGACAAAGAAGGAATTGCTGGAGCTTCTTCAGGAATATTTACAGTAAAAAGTATAAAAAAGCCTGCATTTTTTTGCAGGCTTTTTTGTATTTTATTTGCTCTTTTCCTTTGTTATAATACACATAGTTGATAGGTACCAATGTAAGAGGTACTTAATTTTATAAATGAAAGGAAATCATCATGGCAAGCTTATTATTAAAAGACGTTAAAAAAGTTTACCCAAACACAGAAAAGAAGAAAAAACCTAAAAAAGGTCAGCCAGAACAGGAAAAGAAAGTAAATCTCCTCGTTACAGAAGAAGGTGTTGTTGCTGTTCAGGAATTCAACCTTGAAATCGCAGACAAAGAATTCATCGTACTGGTAGGTCCATCCGGATGTGGTAAATCTACAACACTTCGTATGGTTGCAGGTCTTGAAGACATCAGCAGCGGTGATTTATTAATCGACGGAAAACGTGTGAACGACGTAGCTCCTAAGGACAGAGATATCGCAATGGTATTCCAGTCATATGCTCTTTACCCACACATGACAGTATATGATAACCTTGCATTCCCACTAAAATTAGCAAAAATGGACAAAGCTGAAATCGACAGAAAAGTTCGTGAAGCAGCTGAAATCCTTGACATTACACAGTACCTTGAAAGAAAACCAAAAGCTCTTTCAGGTGGTCAGAGACAGCGTGTTGCTATCGGTCGTGCGATCGTTCGTAACCCAAAAGTTCTCCTCATGGACGAACCTTTATCAAACCTTGACGCAAAACTTCGTAACCAGATGCGTGCTGAAATCATCAAATTACGTAAGAGAATCGACACAACATTCATTTACGTAACACATGACCAGACAGAAGCTATGACACTTGGTGACAGAATCGTTATCATGAAAGACGGTGTTATCCAGCAGGTTGGTACACCTCAGGAAGTATTCGATCATCCGGCAAACATCTTCGTAGCAGGATTCATCGGAATGCCACGTATGAACATCTTTGATGCAAAACTCGTGAAAAAAGGCGACAAATACGCAGTTGTTCTGGGCGGTGTAGAAGTAGAAGTTTCTGCTGACAAACAGGCTAGACTTGCTGCAAACAATGTACAGCCACAGGATATCGTTTTAGGTGTAAGACCAGAACACTTAACATTAAAAGGTTCTGATTTACTGAAAGGTACAGTAGACGTATCCGAAATGATGGGTAGCGAAATCCACTACCATGTAACATATGAAGGACAGGATGTTATCCTTATCATCCCAACACTTGGACATGAAACAGTTGGTATGGGTAAAGAAATCGGCTTTACATTTACAGGAGCTGTTGCTCATATGTTCAATAAAGAAACAGGAAAGAATTTAGAATTCTAAGAGTTCTCTATTAATGAAAAAATGCTGCGGATAGAAAAATCCGCAGCGTTTTTTAGTTGTCAAAGAAAAAGATTCTATAGTAAAGTATTTATAAAAATTCAGATGATTATTTATCGGATGGTAAATTCTACTAATAGATAAAAAATAATGGATTGGTTGACATTTTTTTGTGCTATGTTAGAATAAAAATATCTATAAAACCATGAGTGAATGGAAGAAGGGGATTTAATAATGAGAATTATCAAAGCAAAAGATTATGCTGACATGAGCAGAAAAGCTGCCAATATTATTGCTGCACAGGTTATCTTAAAACCTGACTGTGTACTTGGTCTTGCTACAGGATCTACACCAATCGGTACTTATAAAGAACTCATCAAAGGTTATGAAAATGGAGATTTAGATTTCTCTTTAGTAAAAACAGCAAACCTTGATGAATATCGTGGATTAGAAAAATCTAACGACCAGAGCTATGATTATTTCATGAAAGAGAATCTGTTCAACCACATTAACATCAATTTTGATAACTTAAACATTCCAAACGGAGAAAATCCAGACGCTGAGGCAGAATGTAAGAGATATGAAGCGGTTGTAAAAGAACTTGGAGGACAGGATTTACAGCTTCTTGGTATGGGTCACAATGGACATATCGGGTTTAATGAACCGGCAGATGAATTTGTAAAAGAAACTCACTGCGTTGACTTACAGGAAAGCACAATTCAGGCAAACAAGAGATTCTTCGAAAAAGTAGAAGATGTTCCAACACAGGCTTACACAATGGGTATCAACACAATTATGCAGGCAAAAACAATTCTCGTAATTGTAAGCGGTACTGATAAAGCTGAAATCGTTAAGAAGGCATTCTTCGGACCAGTGACACCACAGGTACCTGCATCTATCCTTCAGATGCATCCAAATGTAATCGTTGTATTAGATGAAGCAGCAGCAAGCCTGATTTAATCTAAAATATACTTGTGAATAGATAGAGATGGAAGGCTGCTTTCAGGGAGAGAAAGCAGCCTTTGATTTACTTGTTTTACAAGGGAAAGGTAGATGATGATTAGGGCAGCCTTTTTTGATATGGATGGAACGGTCTATTCTCATGAAAGTAAAAGTGTACCGGAAAGTACCATGAATGCATTGAAAGAATTAAAAAACAGGGGGATTAAGATATTTCTTGCAACAGGAAGACATTTTGCGGAAATTGATGAATTTCCAATAAGTAAGATTTCTTTTGATGGGTATGTGATGCTAAATGGACAGATTTGTACAGATGCAAACAGAAAATTAACGTTTGGAAATCCTATAGAGGGTACAGATGCGGAGTACCTTTTGAATGCATTCGTCAATAAAGAAATACCAATTATGCTGTTGGAAGAAGGCCGCTTGTATGTAAATATGATAAATGAGGTTGTAATTAATGGGCAGGTAGCTATTTCTTCAGGTCTTCCGGAAGTGAAAGAATATATGGGGGCACCGGTATATCAGATTATTTGTTATGGAGGGAAAGAGCTGGAGCAGGAATTGGCTCCAAAACTTCCAAATTGCAAGATAACGAGATGGAGTCCTTACGGGATAGACATCATTTCTAAAACGGGTGGAAAAGTAACGGGTATTTCAAAGTTGTTGAAGTACCATGGATGGAAAGCGGATGATATCATTGCTTTTGGTGATTGGGAAAATGATATTGAAATGCTTCAATTTGCAGGTATCGGTGTTGCCATGGGCAATGCTAAGGAAGAAGTAAAGGTGATTGCAGACTATGTGACAACCGATATTGAAGAAGATGGAATCTGGAATGCATGTAAACATTTTGGATTGATTTAAGAAAAGAGGATTGTTTATGTTGCATGAAAAATTGACAGAATCAGATGTGAAGAAAATTCAGGAAGAAATTGAACATCGAAAACTAGTGATTCGAAAAGAGGCTTTGGAATCTGTTAAGGAAGCCAGAGCTCACGGAGATTTAAGTGAGAATTTTGAATATAAAGCTGCTAAGCAGTATAAAAATAAAAATGAAAGCAGAATCCGCTACCTGGAAAAAATGCTAAAAAATGCGGAAATTATCGTGGACCATACCGAGAGCGATGAGGTGGGACTTAATAAAATCGTGAAAATATATATTCCGGAAGATGAAGAGGAAGAGAAATATAAAATCGTAACTTCTATTAGGGGAAGTTCTATTCACGGTTATATTAGTATTGAGTCACCCCTTGGAAAAGCACTGCTTGGACATAAAGTGGGAGATACTGTGTATGTACAAGTAAATGAGAATTACGGTTACGAAGTGGAAATTCGAGAAATTTTGGAAGCGTCCGATGAAGATGACAGAATACGACAATTTTAAAGGTATATAAGATATTAGATTTAGCAAAAAAATCAGGAGAATATTCAAGTTCTCCTGATTTTTTTGAATATGATATTTGTAAAATTATGCATACCAAAACTGGGCGTCTGGAATAGTTTTTAATACACTTGCCGGTAGCTTCGGTGTTGCAGGACTGTCTAGTAGTTTTTTAATAATTTCCTGTTTGTGTTTGCCAAATACAATCAAAATGATATTTCTGGATGCACAGATTTCTGTAAGACCGATGGTAATTCCACCGCTAAGCTGTGGTGCTTCTGTAAAATATTTTGTTCCAACAGATTTTGTAATTTCGTCGATTTCTGAAACTCTTACGGTAGAATCAAAAGGTGTTCCGGGATCATTGAGTGCCAAATGTCCATTCATGCCCATACCAAGAATCATAACATCAAATCCCCCTAGTTTTTCGATGAGCGCTTTCACGGAAGCACATTCTGCTGTGGTATCTTCTGCAAGACCATCAAAAAGTCGAATATGCTTTTCAGGAAAATTGACGTGGGAAAGAAAATGTTTATTTAAGAACTCACCACAGCTTCCTGGAACGGATGGATTCATATGTAACCATTCATCCATTGCAATGAAATAGGCTTTTGAAAAATCTACCTGTCCATTTTTATAACGAATAATCAGTTCCTCGAATAATGGAAGAGAGGAATGTCCGGCAGCAATGCAGATTAAACTGTCAGGTTTGTTTTTTAGTTGTTTACAGATAACATTAGCGGTTGCAACTGCGATGGCGCCAGCATTTGGAAAAGTTGTAGTTTGCATGAAATACCTCCTATTATATCGACAATAAATCATTTCGTAAATATTATCTTATAGGCGTTCTTTTTTATCAAGTGAATAAAATGAAAAGTAAAAAAAGTGCAAGCTATCTTCTTTTAGATATCAAAAAAAGTAAAAGTTAAAAATTACAAATTAAAAAGTATAAATAGTTGATTAATTTTTATATTGATGTGAAAGTGTACAAAATATATAATTTATTTACATTGATAGAAAAGCAAATAGTAAATTTGCACAAAAGGAGGGGAATATGGCAACACCAAACATTGTTCTTACAAGAATTGATAACCGTTTGATTCATGGTCAGGTTGGCGTTACATGGGTATCATCAGTAGGCGCAAACTTAATTCTTGTAGCAGATGACGAAACAGCGGGGAATGATTTAATGCAGCAGTTAATGGGAGCTACTGCGAAACAGGCAGGTGCCGCAGCAAGATTCTGGACAATTCAGAAAACAATTGAAACAATTCATAAAGCTTCTGAAAAACAGAAAATTTTTATTGTTGCGAAAACACCGGAAACTGTTTTAAAACTGATTCAGGGCGGAGTACCGATCAAGGAAGTAAACGTAGGTAACATGCACTTCTCAGAAGGTAAACATCAGATCAGTAAAAAAGTATACGTTGATGATAAAGATCTTGCTGATTTAAAAGCAATCGAAGAAACAGGAGCAGACGTATACATTATGGACGTTCCAGGCGAAGCAAAAGAACGTGTAAAATATTAAATAATCTTTTATAGAGATTAGGAGGAAATTGTATGGAAATCACATTGATGCAGGGCATCGGATTAGCACTTATGGCAGTCGTTGTAGGCTTAGATTTCTGGTTAGAAGCATTATTTATCTTCAGACCAATTATCGTAAGTACATTAACAGGTATGATTTTAGGTGACCTTCAGTTAGGTCTCGTTTGTGGTGGTATCACAGAATTAGCATTCGCAGGTCTTACACCAGCAGGTGGAACACAGCCACCTAACCCGGTATTAGCAGGTGTTATGTCTGTAGTAATCGCTTACATTACAGGACAGGGCGCAGAAGCTTCTATGGCTTTAGCACTTCCATTCTCATTCTTAATGCAGTACGTAATTCTTTTCTGCTACTCTACATTCTCATTCTTCATGAAGGGTGCAGACAAAGCAGCAGAAGAAGGCGATATCAAAGGTATTTACAAAACAAATATCATTTGTACATGCATTATCGCAGCTCTCTACGCAATCATCGTATTCCTTTGCGCATATGCAGCACAGGATGGTATGAAAGCTCTTGTAGAAAGCCTTCCAGCATGGTTAACACATGCATTTGAAGTAGCAGGTGGTATCCTTCCAGCAGTAGGTTTCGCTATGCTTCTTAGAGTAATGCTTAAATTTGAATTTATTCCTTACTTATTAATTGGTTTCGTAATCGCTTGCTTCCTTGACTACTCTAACCTGCTTCCAATCGCAATCGTTGGTGTAGCTCTTGCGCTGTTAGTATATAACATCGAAGAAAAAATCGGAGCAGCTAAAACTGTAGCAGAGGAGGATTTTGAAGATGGCATCTAATAAAGTTCTTGATAAAAAAGATATTACTAAACTGGCGTTTATGTCCATGTTCTTACAGGCTTCTTTCAACTATGAAAGAATGCAGGCTGGCGGTTTCTTATGTTCACAGCTTCCAGCTTTAAAGAAAATTTATAAAGATGATAAAGAAGGCCTTTCTGCAGCAATGAAAGATAACCTTGAATTTATCAACACACATCCAAACTTAGTAGGTTTCTTAATGGGTCTTCTTATTTCTATGGAAGAAGCTCACGCTGACAGAAATACTATTAAAGGTTTAAAACTTGCTTTATTTGCACCAATCGCCGGTATCGGTGATGCGATTTTCTGGTTCACAATTCTTCCAATCGTTGCAGGTATCTCTGCTTCTATGGCGATTGAAGGAAGCGTTGTTGGTCCAATCATTTTCTTCCTTACATATGTAGTTATTTACATTTTAAGATTTGTATGGACACACTTAGGATACAATCTGGGTACAAAAGCTGTTGCTACAATTACTGAAGGTGCTGAAAGAATCGGTAAAGCTGCTACAATCCTTGGATGTACAGTTATCGGTGCTCTCATTGCTAACTATGTAAACATCAGCGTTGCACTTGAAATCCCTGTAAACGAAGCTAAAACTGTATTAGTACAGCAGGATTTCTTTGATAAGATCTTCCCTAACATCTTATCTATCGGTTATGTATTCTTAATGTACTACTTCTTAAAACAGAAGAAAGTTAGCCCAGTTGTATTAATCATTGCAACATTCGTAGTAGCAATCGTTTGCTCATTCTTCGGAATTTTATAATTGATTAAAATAAGTTCTTTGGAGCAGCTAATATAGCCAGAACCCTCCTTGATTCAGAATTATAATTGGTTCAGAAAATATTACTGCAAAAAGAGTTATTGAATAAAAAGCAGGTGCATATCAAATGATATGACACCTGCTTTTTTACTAGTGTAATGCTGCTACAATCTTTTCGAACTGCATGAAATGAGATGCTTTAATAAGAATGGAATCTTTATCTGCGAGAAGTTCCGGCAGTTTCGCGAGAAGTTCTTCTTTGGATGCAAATAAATGGGCATTCATTTCCGGGTTTACAGATTTCGCTCCTTTTACGATTTCTTCGGAAAGGGTTCCGACACAGAGTAAAAGATCAATCTGTTTTTTTGCAGCGTGTTCGCCTACTGTATAATGAAGGGAAGCTTCATCTGCACCAAGCTCTCCCATATCCCCCAGAATTGCCACCTTTCTGCCAAGGGCAGTTGCCAGCACATCCAGGGAGGCTTTCATAGAGACTGGATTTGCATTATAACAATCATCCATAATGGTGTAATTTTCTGTGTGGATGATATTGTTTCGTCCGCTGATGGTCTGTGCACCTTCAATACCCTCTTGAATCTCATCTAAAGTCAGTCCGCATGCAAGACCAACACAGGTACCGGCCAGTGCATTGTACACCATATGCATACCGGGAATGTGGATATGAGCACTAAATTTTCCGGCAGGTGTGGAAATGTCACATCTTAAGCCATCCAGCCCCAGATTTTCCACATTTTCAGCAAATACATCGTTGGATGGATTGACACCAAAGGTCATACAGTCTAAATCTTCACGGTTCTTTAATGTCTGAAGCTTGTCGTCATCTCCATTGACGATTGCCTTTGCACCTTCTGCAGCAAAATCAAAGATTTCGGATTTTGCACGAAGTACTCCGTCACGGTCTCCTAAAAATTCCAGATGACAAAGGCCGATGTTTGTGATGACACAGATATTTGGGCGGGCAACCTTGCTTAAGCGGTGCATTTCCCCAAAGTCACTGATGCCCATTTCCAAAACAGCGGCTTCATGGTCTTCTCGTATGTTGAAAACTGTCAGTGGAAGGCCGATTTCGTTATTAAAATTGCCGGCTGTTTTTAAAGTATTGAACTTAACACCTAAAACCGATGCGATCATTTCTTTGGTGCTTGTTTTTCCAACGCTGCCTGTGATTCCAACAACGGGAATCTTCAAAGTACTGCGGTAAAATTCTGCAATGTCTTTTAATGCCTGAAAGGTGGATGGAACCTGAATGTAAGAATGATTTTCAGATACAGGTGCTTTCTCACCAAGACAGCAAAGAGCTCCGGCCTGATAACAGGATTCTATGAAAGAATGTCCGTCTACCCGTTCCCCAACGGTTGCAGCAAAGAGCCAGCCCTCTCCAATCTTTCGGCTGTCAATGGCAATGCCGGAAACCTGCTTTTCGAAATTTTCTGCCGGTCCGGTATAAGTGCCCCCACAGGCTGCTGCGATTGCTTTTAAAGTCATATGTTTCATCATTTAGTTTTCCTCATATTTTTTCATGGAAACAGCAATAATGTGTTCGCAAAGATCCGGATAAGACATGCCGATTGCGGCTGCTTCCTGTGGAAGCAGGCTGGTTGGTGTCATGCCTGGTAAGGTATTGGCTTCCAGACAGTACATGTTACCGGTCTTTTCATCCATCATAAAATCAAAGCGTGCATAGGACTGCATGCCCACAGAGCGGTAAGCAGCTTCTGCATAAGCCTGCATTTGTCTGGTCTGTTCTTCGGAAAGAACTGCAGGACAGGTTTCAATGGCGCTTCCGGCCTGATATTTGTTTTTGTAATCATAGAAACCAACCAGTGGTGCGATTTCGATGATTGGAAGTGCGGATCCCTCAATAACACCTACGGAAAATTCACGTCCCTTAATAAACTGTTCGATGACAACCTCATCTTCTAAGGTATAAGCATCTTCTAATGCTTTTAACAATTCTTCCGTATTTTCTACTTTATAAACACCTACGGAAGAGCCGCCGCAGCACGCTTTTACCATACAAGGGAATCTGATTTCCGATGCAACATCAAAGGTTTCTCCTTTTTTTAAGATGATTCCCACAGGAGTTGGAACGTTGTGCGTACGGAAAAACTGTTTTGTGATTCCTTTGTCCATGGAAATGGCACTGCTTAAATATCCTGTGCCTGTGTAACGGATGCCCATCAGGTCAAAGGCAGCCTGAATACGTCCATCTTCACCGTTTGAACCGTGAAGAGCCATAAATACAATGTCTGCCATGTCGCAAAGAGCCAGCACATTTGGTCCAAAGATGCTTTTTCCACCGTCTTTTCGAAGCTTTCGAAGTTCTTCAATATCCGGTGTTTTTTCACCAACCTTGGCAATATCACCGCAGCAGTTTAACTGTTCAGTAAAAAGCTGGTGCAAAGGTTTTTCGGTTTCATAGCCTAAATATAAATCAACAAGGACAACTTCATGTCCTTTTTCTTTTAATGCATTGTAAACTCCGTTTCCGGAAGAGAGGGAAACATCACGTTCTGTGCTTGTTCCGCCTGCTAAAACTACAATTTTCAAATTCATTACCTCCAAGATCATTGATCGGCTGGCAGGATTGCCATAACGAGTTACTTTCATTATATATGAATAGGATGAAATATCAAGAAAAAGAATTGGAGAAAAATTGCCTAAGAAAGGAGGAGTAACAGGATTTTTTCTTGTAATTTTTTAACAATTCTATTATAATGAATGCATTGTGCAGCCGACTTGTGGGGTCGGTTAAAAAAACATGAGACAGAAGATCTCATTTGGAGGAAACTATAGTGACAAAAACAGTAAAAGAAAAAGAAACAGTAAAAGTCGATCGAAGATACAGCGGCATCTTACTGCATCCGACATCTTTGCCATCCCCTTATGGAATCGGTGATATGGGTCAGGGCGCTTATGATTTTGTAGACTTTCTGGAAAAAGCAGGACAGACACTCTGGCAGGTGCTTCCTCTTGGACCAACCGGATTTGGGGATTCCCCATATTCCAGCTACTCTGTATTTGCAGGACAGACACTGCTTATCAGCCCTGAAAAGCTGGAAGAACAGAAGCTGATTGAAAAAAATGATTTAAAGAACTTACCGGAGTTTGATGCAAAGCAGGTAAAATACGGAGATGTCTTAACATGGAAGACATCCATCTTTACCAAAGCATTTGAAGCTTTTCAGAAATGTGAGGATAAAGAGCTTTTAGAAGAATATGAAGCATTTTTAAAACAGCACAGCTTCTGGTTAGATGATTACGCATTTTATATGTCCCTTCGAGAGGAAAATGAATACAAGGGCTGGTTAGACTGGGATCAGGAGCTGCATAAACCAACAGCAAAGGTTCGAAAAGAATGGGAAGCAAAGCTGGCAGACAAAATTTCATATCAGAAATTTATTCAGTTTGAATTTTACAAGCAGTGGGGCGAGTTAAAGGCTTATGCCAACGAAAAAGGAATCAGCATCGTTGGGGATATGCCGATTTTCGTATCTGTAGACAGCTCAGATGTTTGGGCAAATCAGAGCCTGTTCTGTTTAGACTCGAAAGGGTTCCCGACAGAGGTAGCAGGAGTTCCTCCAGATTATTTCTCAGCAACCGGACAGCTTTGGGGAAATCCTCTTTATAAGTGGCCGGAACATAAAAAGCAGGGATTTGAATGGTGGATCAACCGTATTAAGATACAGTTTACTATGGTAGATTATTTAAGAATCGATCATTTCCGAGGCTTTGAGTCTTACTGGGCAGTTCCGGCAGGGGAAGAAACCGCTATCAACGGAACATGGAAAAAGGGTCCGGGTGTGGAACTGTTCAATGCCATTAAAAAAGCATTGGGCGATGATATGAAGATTTTTGCGGAAGATCTGGGAATTATCACACCGGAAGTAGAAGCACTTCGCGACGAGTGCGGCTTTCCGGGAATGAAGGTTCTTCAGTTTGGATTTGAAGCATGGCCGACAGATGCTTTCTATCCTCATAACTTTAAGACAACCAACTGTATCTGCTATACAGGAACTCATGATAATAATACGACACTTGGGTGGTATGCCGATGTAAAAGAAGAAGCCAGAGACCGTGTCAGACGCTACTTAAACTGCGACGGCGGCAATGTGAGCTGGGACTTCATTCGTCTGGCCATGAGCTCTATCGCCCAATATGCAATCTTCCCGATGCAGGATGTGCTTCGACTTGGTGCAGAAGCACGAATGAATGTGCCGGGGGTTTTAGGTGCAAACTGGGCATGGAGATTTGAGAAAAAAGACGTGCAGGAATGGCACGCAGCAGAACTTAAGAAAATGACGAATCTGTTTAACAGATAGGAGAGTTTATGAGATTAATTATTGATGCAATTTTTCTTGCAGCTTACCTGATTCTGGGAATTCCGGTACTGCTGGTATTATACTTGATTGGAAAAGTGGAAAAATGGAGCTATGCAAGTGATTTGATTGCTCTGCGTCTTGTGCAGTGGGCATTCAAAGTGATGATTTGGATTGCGGGTACAAAAGCAATTGTGATCGGAGAGGAAAATGTGCCAAAGGATCAGCCGGTGCTTTATATTCCAAATCACAAGAGCAGTTTTGACATTTTGCTTTTATATTCCAGAGTTCCGGGATTAACCGGCTTTGTATCCAAGGATTCCATGGGGAAATTTTATCTGCTTCGGGACTGGATGAAAAAACTGCATTGTCTGTTTCTGAACAGAGAAAATCCACGGGAAGGCTTAAAAACCATTCTGCAGGGAATCGAAAACATCAAAAACGGCATTTCCATGTGCATTTTCCCGGAAGGAACCAGAAATAAGACAGATGAGATGATGGCCTTTAAAGAAGGAAGCCTAAAAATGGCGGAAAAAACAGGATGTCTCATCATTCCGGTGGCTCTGACAAATACAGCGGAAATTTTCGAAAACCATATGCCTTGGATTCGTCCGTGCAAGGTGGTGATCGAATACGGCACACCGATTGATCCGAAAACACTTTCCAGAGAGGAACAGAAGCATCTTGGGGCATTGTGCCGGGATCGAATTCAGGAAATGTTGGAGAAAAATAAATCTCTCATTAATTAAACAGCCAAATAAAAAGCTCAGGCAGATGCTGCCTGAGCTTTTTTTAATGGCAATGGATGGCATAATTACGGAAAACAGGCATAAAATGTCTCTGAAAGGGGGCATGTGATATGGAATTAAAACAGAATCTGATACACAGAAATTATAAAAAATGTGAAGCAAAAAACCAGATTACCATTGGAGATGATTACAGCGTACCGGATGGAAAGCCGGATATTGCAGAAATTCTCCAGAAAAAGGCGAAGCTGCAGGTAGAAGAGGTACATACTGAAAAAGGCAAGGTGAAGCTGAGGGGAAATTTGCAGGTCTGTACCCTGTATCTGGCAGAACGCTCATCCCAGATCGCAAATTCGCTGATCATGGAGTTTCCATTTGATGAAATATTGTATATGGAGAATGCTTCTACAGGGGACAATCTGAAAATTGACTGGAACATTGAAGATTTGAAAGTGACCATCATTCATCCGGGCAAGGTCAGCGTGCGTGCAGTGGTAACCTTGTTTGGTGAGATTATGGGAATGGAAAGTCATCTGGTTACAGAAAATATGGAGTCTTCACCGGATATCCATGTGCAGACCGGAAGCTTTCTGGCAGCAGAGCCGCTGATAGAACGCAGAGACAGTTATCGTATTCGGGATGAGATCAATCTGCCGGTAAATAAACCTAATGTACAAAATATTTTATGGAAGGATTTGCAGCTAAGGGGGCTGGATCTGCGTGTGCAGGAAGGCAGATTGGCGATAAAAGGGGAAGTGCTCCTGTTCCTAATTTATCAAGGAGAGGGAGAAACGGCGCAATTACAGTGGTTAGAGCAGGCAGTGCCATTTCACGGTACTCTGGATGTGTCAGGCCTTACACCGGAAATGTTTGGATTTTTTGACACAGAGATTTCTCGTCAGGAGATAGAGGTAAAGCCGGATTATGACGGCGAAATGCGTATGTTTCAGCTGGAAATGCTTTTGGAAATTCATATGCATATTTATGAAGAGAGAAGCTGTGAGCTGTTGAAAGATGCTTACAGCACGAAAGAGAAGCTCAATCTTCAGTCGGAGAAGATCGCATATGAGAAGCTTCGAATGTGCAGTCAGGCAAAATGCAGAATCAGCGGACAGGAGAAGCTGGATGATGAGAAAAAAGTTCTGCAGATTCTGGGGCATCAGGCACAGCTGCAGAACAAGCGCTGCAGATTATCGGACCAGGGGATTCTTTGTGAAGGTAATTTAGAGCTTCAGATCCTTTATGTAACTTCCAGTGACAGCAGGCCTTTTGGAATGGTCAGCCTCATGATTCCTTATAGTCAGATGATCGAAGCTGCGGGAATGCAAAAAGAGGATGTGTGGAGAGTGAGTGAAAAAATTGATCAGATTTTGATTACAATGTCGGACAGCAATCAGATAGAGGCAAGAGGCGTAATCAGCTTTGATGCCTGCGTGATGGAGCAGTGCTATCTTGACAATGTGATAGACATTGGGTCAGAACCCTATGATTTTGAAGAATACAAAAATCGTCCGGGAATGTGTATTCACTTTGTGCAGCCTGGGGAGACTTTATGGCAGATTGCGAAAAAAAATCGTACGACAATGGAGGAAATTAAAAAAATGAATGAGATTTCCCTGGATGAAATTGCAGCAGGACAGAAATTATTATTATTAAAAACAATAGACAGTTGCATATAACCGAAAGAATGGGTATAATGTACATAGTATATTGTATACAAAGTACATGAGGTGAAGATATGAATCATATAAGATTAAAAGCACTGGCAAAGATCAATTTAGGTCTTGATGTATTAAGAAGAAAAGAAGATGGTTACCACGAAGTAAAAATGATCATGCAGACCATCAATCTGCATGACCAGATTCATTTGAAAAAAATAGAGGAAGATGAGATTAGAATTCATACGAATTTATATTATCTTCCAAACAATGAAAACAATTTAGCTTATAAAGCCGCAAAGATGTTAAAGGATGAATTTCATCTCCCTGGGGGCGTATTCATCAATCTGAAAAAGAACATTCCGGTAGCGGCCGGTATGGCTGGCGGAAGCTCGGATGCTGCAGCCGTTTTGTTTGGTATGAACAAAATGTATGGTCTGAAGCTCTCCATGCAGGAGCTGATGGATCGTGGCGTAAAGCTTGGCGCAGATGTACCATATTGTATCATGCGTGGAACAGCTCTTGCGGAAGGAATCGGGGAGAAGCTTACAAAGCTTCCGGCAATGCCAAAATGTCATATTCTCATTGCGAAGCCGCCGATCAATGTATCTACAAAATTTGTGTATGAAAACCTCCATGCCAATGATTTAAAGCCAGAGGATCATCCACCAGTGGATACTCAGATTGAGGCTTTACAGGAAGGAGATCTGGAAAAGCTGGTTGCCAACATGGGCAATGTGCTGGAAAGAGTAACCGTACCGGAGTATCCTGTCATTGATGAAATAAGGCAGCTGATGTTAGACAGTGGTGCGCTTGGAGCTATGATGAGCGGCAGTGGTCCAACTGTGTTTGGCATTTTTACAAGCTATGCAAAAGCCAAGGAAGCCTATAAAAAAGTTGAAAAAAGCGGTCTGTCAAAACAGATTTATCTGACAACACCATATAACCAGAAAGAGGAAATTAAATGATATCAGGACTGACAATCGCAGAAAATGCGTATCTGCCGCTGCGGGATGTGGTATTTCAGACCCTTCGTCAGGCAATTTTAAAAGGAGAATTACAGCCGGGAGAGCGTTTGATGGAAATCAAGCTGGCAGAAACTCTGGGTGTCAGCCGCACACCGATTCGTGAAGCGATTCGAAAGCTGGAGTTAGAGGGCCTGGTGGTGATGATTCCGCGTAAAGGGGCAGCGGTTGCAAATATTACAGAGAAGGATACAAAGGATGTTCTGGAGGTGCGAAGAACGTTGGAGATGTTTGCGGTGGAGGTTGCCTGTGACAGAATCACAACAGACCAGCTTTCCCACTTAAAGGAGGCTGCAAAAGCCTTTGAAGCATCCAAAGGTTCTATGGATCTGATCCGCATTGCAGAAACGGATATGAGTTTCCACGAGATCATTTACGAAGCAACCCAAAATGACCGTCTGGTTCAGATGTTAAATAATCTTCGTGAAAATATGTACCGGTACCGTATTGAATATCTGAAAGATTCCAATTATTATGATAGTCTGGTGGGAGAGCATAAGGAGATTTTAGATGCCATCGAAACCGGAAATAAGGAAAAAGCAAGAGACTGGATGCGCCGTCACATTGATAAACAGCAGCTTGCAGTGATTAGCAAGATCAAATAATGGCTATCCTTTTGTCAAAGAGGCAAAAGGAGCAAAAATATGAAGAAATATATAACGACAGCAGTTGTTTGCGGATGCCTGCTCATTGGGAGCCTGTATCCAAAACTGCTGTTAGCACATCATGTAAAACTGGTGGATGGATTTGGAAGGGAAATGCAGATAGAAGAAGCTTACGATCAGGAGATTCCTGTGAAGCTGGAATTGCGTTTTTTGGAACTTTTCCGATAATCCCCTTTTCATGAAAGAAGGGAACACATATGCAGAATATAAAAGAAGCACCAATCGGTGTATTTGATTCCGGTGTGGGAGGTCTGACCGTTGCACGAGAAATCATGCGTCAGATTCCAAAAGAACGTATCGTATATTTTGGTGATACAGCCAGAGTTCCTTACGGAAGCAAATCCACTGACACGCTGATTCGATATACAAGACAGATTATCCGTTTCTTAAAAACGAGAGGCGTGAAGGCAATCGTGGTTGCCTGTAATACCGCCAGTGCGGTTGCGCTGGAGGCGGTCAAAGATGAACTGGACATTCCAATCATTGGCGTGGTTCGTCCGGGGGCAAGAGTTGCAGCACAGGCAACTAAAAATCAAAAGATCGGTATCATTGGTACAGAAGCAACCGTCAGCAGCGGAATGTATACAAAGCTGATTCAGGAAATTTTACCGGAGGCAGAAGTCATCGGAAAGGCCTGCCCATTGTTTGTGCCTCTGGTAGAGGAAGGCTGGACAAAAGATCCGGTGACAGAGGAGGTTGCCAGAAGATATCTGGCGGATCTGCAGAAATCAGAGATTGACTCACTGATTCTGGGATGTACCCATTATCCTCTCCTTCGACACATGGTAGGGAAAATCATGGGAGACGGGGTAACACTTGTAAATCCGGCTTATGAAACCGCATTGGAATTAAAAGCATTGCTGGAAAGAGAAGGGATGGCAAACGACGGAGAAAACCAGAGCTTTGAAAATCCTTATGAATTTTTTGTCAGCGACCTTGCAGAGAAATTTAAAACATTTGCAAATTCTATCTTGCCTTGTGACGTTACAAGCATTAAGAAAATCAATATTGAGGAATATTAGGAATGACAAAAGATATTATCTTAACGATTTCAGGACTTCATGCCACTGACGGAGATTCGGATGCACCTATCGAAACGATGACACCGGCACAGTATTATATGATGAATGGAAAACATTATGTGGTTTATGATGAGATTTTAGATGGTCTGGAAGGAACATTAAAAAGCACCATCAAATTTACGGAAAATCAGGTGGAGCTGATTCGAAACGGAGCAGCCTCTGCCCGTATGATTTTTCAGCCGGGACAGGAACATATGGTGATCTATCAGACTCCAATGGGCCCTTTATCTATTTCTCTTTATACAGAGGATATGGAAGTTGTGATGGAAGAAAATTATATGAGTCTGCGAATTGATTATTCTCTGAAAACAGAAGATGTGATAGTCAGCGAAAGCACGGTCAATATTTCCCTCTGCCCGAAGGAACTTGCAAGATTTGATAATTAACGGTATTTTACGAAAACGTAAAAACAAAAAACACAAGGGTAAGCTGAGGTTAAGCGCAGCCTCGAAGCGTCCCTTGTGTTTTTTAATGAAATTATTTTTTAAATCTCGCAAAAAATCCTTTTTTCTTTGGTGCCGGTGTTTCTAAACCGCCGCGAGCACTCTTGATGGCTGTAATGTAAATGCCGCTTAAAACAACTTTGCATTCTTTCTTTACAGGAATCAGTTCAAATACTTTTTCATCAGCAACAAGTGTCATAATCTTAGGACCGATTTTTGCTTTTACAATAGGAAGCTTTGTCCAACGCATGTATTTCGGTGTCTGGTCGATTACCATCTGTGGAAGACCGGACTCTTTGATTTTGAGACGCTTTTTGTCGATGATGAGCATGGACACGGTCTGTGCCATTGCATCTAACTGTGCCTGACTTTCACGCTGCTTTTTCTGAGCCTTGCTGCCGAAGTAATAAAGCGCTGCAAGAGCAATCGCTACGATGATCAGGATCACGATCAACACATTCCAAAACATTTTTTATACCTCCGTCTATTTTATCCAAACTGTGGATACTCACAAAATTTCTACGCTACATTGTACCATTTTTCCGACTTTAAGGCAAGCAGAGTTTCGTTTTGGCGTAAAATATGTTATAATATTTTTTGTTTTTGTCCCCGGTTTGTGCCAGGGAAAAGGAGGACGCTCATGGGAAAACTTTTTGTAATCAATATTCTTCTGGCAATTACCATTGTTTTTTTTGAACGAAGAGATCCAAAAACTATTTGGGCATGGCTTTTGGTGCTCTATTTTATCCCGGTGGTGGGATTCTTTTTATATCTTTTGATCGGACAGGATATGAGAAAATCAAAAATGTTTAGAAATAAAGAGCTTGAAGATGCGCTGCAGTCTGCGGTGGTAAAGCAGGAGCAGAAGGCAAAAAGCAAACAGATCTTTCAAAGGGATGGAAAACTTTCAGGATACCATGATCTTGTCATGTATAATCTGGCAGCGGCAAAAGCTGTGTATACAGAAGACAATGAGGTGGAAATCTATACAGACGGGAAAGAATATTTTAAGCATCTGTATGAAGCCATCGCCAGTGCAAAGGAGTTTATTCATATTCAGTCTTATATTATTAAGGACGACGAGCTTTGGCGAGCCATTGAAACACTTTTGTCAAAAAAGGTAAAAGAAGGCGTAGAGGTGCGTGTTCTTTATGACAGCATGGGATGCCGTAAAATGAGAAAACGTGAGTGGAACCGAATCCGCAGTAAAGGAATCGAGGTGGGAGAATTTTTTCCTGCATTTTTTAAGCGTCTGCATCTTCGAATTAATTACCGCAATCACAGAAAGATCATCATCATCGATGGGACAAAAGCCTACATCGGAGGCTTTAACATTGGCAGAGAATATTTGGGACTTGATAAAAAATTTGGTTACTGGCGAGATACCCATCTTGGAATTGCAGGATCTTCTGCCATCAGTCTTCATATTCGTTTTATTCTTGACTGGAACTATGCCACAAAGCAGAATCTTTTCCTGAATTCAAAAGTTGTAAAAGAGTATGAGCCGGGCAAAGGAAGGGATGGTGTTCAGATCATTTCCAGCGGACCGGATACACAAAATGAAGAGATCCGTGATAATTATCAAAAGCTGATCGGTAAGGCCAGAGATCATGTCTATATCCAGACACCCTATCTGGTACCGGATGAAATTATATTAAATGAGATAAAAATGGCGGCGTACTCTGGTATTGATGTGAAAATTATGATACCATGTAAGCCTGACCATCCACTGGTTTACTGGGCTACTTACTCTTATGTGGGAGAGCTTCTTGATGCGGGGGTAAAATGTTATACCTATGATAACGGATTTCTGCATGCAAAGGGAGTGATGAGTGATGGACTGGTGTGCTGCTACGGTACGGCCAATATGGATGTTCGCAGTTATCAATTAAACTTTGAAGTAAATGCAACCATTTACAGTCCTAAGACCACGGCAAAACTGGAAAAAATTTTTGAAGAGGACCTGGCATATTGCACAGAAATTACACCGCAGATTTATGCAAAACGCAGTCTGGCAATCCGTATCAGGGAACAGTTTTCAAGAATGTTTTCATTTATTTTATAATCAACGGAGGGGAAAAATGAAAAAGAAATTATTAGCACTGCTTCTTGCAGGATGTATGGTGCTTTCCATGACAGCCTGCGGAAACAAAAAATCAGAAGAATCTGAAAATGCAGAAAAAACGGAAGAGACTGTAGAACCTACAGTGGACACCAGCGCTCTTGGAACAAGCAAATTAACAAAGCTTGGAGAATACAAGGGACTGACCTACAAGCCAATGGATACAACTGTGACTGATGAAGAAGTAGAAGCGGAAGTTCAGTCTATGGTGGCAAGCTCCTTTAATAAAAATCCACAGGAAGTTGCTACAGAAACTTCGGTTGTAAATATTGATTATGAAGGAAAAAGAGATGGGGTTGCATTTGAAGGCGGCACCGCACAGGGAACAGAGCTGGATCTTGCTAACAGCCATTTTATTGAAGGGTTTGCAGAGAGCATTGTAGGCATGAAGGTTGGCGAGACAAAGGATTGCCCAATGGCATTCCCGGAAAATTATCGTTCAGCGGATCTGGCAGGTGCAGAGGTAGTGTTTACCATTACTGTAAATGAATGCTGGGAAAATATACCTGCAGAATTAAACGATGAATTTGCCGTTACAAAGGGATATGAAAATGTGGATGCTCTGTATGCAGGTGTGAGAGAAATGTATGAAACATCCAAACAGCAGGAAGCAAAAGCTGATATGGAATATCAGCTGCTGACACAGATTATTGCAAACAGTACCTTTGAAATGAACGAAGAGGAAGTTGAATTATATGTAAATGATCTGACAAGCCAGTATGAATCCTATGCTTCTTATTATGGTCAAGATCTGGAAACTTATGTCACAGCTGCTTCCGGGATGACTATGGAGGAGTTTGAAAAACAGTGTGAAGAAATTTCTCTCTATAGAATCCAGTGTCCACTGATTCAGAATGCAATTGCAGAAGCAGAAGGTCTGAAAGTGACTGACGAAATATATCAGGAAAAGGCAGAAGAATACATGGCTTACTATGGTTATGAAACCGTAGAAGATTTGGAAGCGGCGTATACAAAGGATACAGTGACTGCCCAGATTACAGCAGATCTTGCGGTAGATTTTATTGTACAGAATGCGGCAGCTGAGGAATAAAAATGAGATATTATATTTCCGATCTTCATTTTTACCACGATGCGTTAAATCATGTGATGGATCAGCGTGGATTCCGGGATGCGCAGGATATGAACGAGCATATGATCTGTCAATGGAACAGTCGTGTGCGTAAAAATGACGAGGTGGTTGTGTTAGGAGATTTTTCCATGGAAAAATGGGAAAAAACAAAAGCGGTTTTAGAACAGTTGAAGGGAAAAATCTACCTGATTCAGGGAAACCACGATCGATTTGTAAAAGATAAAGATTTTGACGCATCCAGATTTATCTGGGTGCGTTCTTATGCAGAAATGCATGATAATGGGCGAAAAGTTATCTTGTCACATTATCCCGTATTGTGTTATAACGGGCAGAACCGACTAAGCAAGCACGGGAATCCGAAAACATTCATGCTGCATGGACATGTGCATGATACTTTAGATCAAAGATTGCTGGAACAGTTTCAGCAGATCACCAGAAATACCATGAGGGGTGAGGCACCTATTCCATGCAATTTACTGAACTGTTTTTGTATGTATTCAGAATACATACCTTTAGGATTGGATGAGTGGATCGAATATCACCAGCAAAAAATAATAAACGAAGATTAAAAGGCAAGATTGAATAGAAAACAGATTCCCTGCATACATTGTAAAAAGATGTTTGCAGGGGATTTTTTTGAAGGATTATATTGAAGAAAGAGCCGTGGAGGTGGCTGAGTTTATTATAGAAAATAATACTACGGTCAGACAGGCGGCGAAGAAATTTGGCATCAGTAAAAGTACGGTACATAAAGACTGTACAGATCGTTTGCGGCAGATTAATCCGGCACTTGCAAAAGAAGTGCGGAATGTGCTGGAAATCAATAAACAGGAGCGCCACATCAGAGGCGGTATGGCAACAAAAGAAAAATATTTACACAAGCAGGAAGTAATTTAAGTCTGGCAGTGTATAACGTAAAAAAGAAAAATTGACCGCAGGGAAAGAAAAATCCCTGCGGTATTTTTGTGATGTGATGTTAGAGAATGAGAAGTGATGACGGCTAAGAATTGGCAAAGAAAAAATGCGAAGATTTATGCACCGGAATATTTGGGAATTTCAGATGTTCTGATTGGCGGCGGTGTAGGAAAGGTGATGTCAATGTACCGTGAGATGAGAGATGCGGTATTGACAGAGGGTATTGCACTGGAAAATACAGATGCGGATCTGGTTCTTGCAGAAGAAGCTACGTTGGAGCTTTTGTCTGTATTTGCAAAGGGAGTCCTGATGATTCACGAAAAGGAAGTTCTTGTAAAAGGAACTTTTGAATAAAAAGAGAGAGGGTAAGGAGAAAATGGAGGAAAAGAAATTTCAGTTTCCGCATACCTACATCATTATCTTTGGTGTAGTACTGCTGGCAGCGTTACTGACGGTGTTTGTTCCACAGGGGCGTTTTGAAACAACAGAAGTAACTTATACGGTAGACGGTGTGGAAAAAACAAGAACGGTTGTTGATCCGGACAGCTTTGAGTATGTGCTGGACGAAAATGGTAACAAGGTAACCGCAGTTGCGCCGCTGTTTGGGACAGAGGATTTTGGCGGACAGGGGATTTTAAACTTCGTATTTGAAGGTCTGACAACAGGTGATAAATGGGGAAGTGCCATTGGGATTATTGCATTTATCCTGGTAGTGGGCGGTGCCTTTGGTATTGTGATGCGTACCGGAGCCATAGATGCGGGAATCATGCGTATCATTCAGGTATTAAATGGGAAGGAAATCATGCCCAATGTGGATTTTCTTTACAGTGATCGCCATTGTTTTTACCATGCGTTATGCAAAGAAAATCAAGAAAAATCCACAGCTTTCTGTGGCCTACGAATCTGACAGAGTATTTAGAGAAGAATTTAAGGAAAAAGGACAGCAGGAGGTACCATTTACATTAGGACATAAGCTGGTTCTTGTAACGATTCTTGGGACGATTATCTGGACAATCTGGAGTGTTGTGGAAAAGGGCTATTACATTCCTGAGATTGCATCACAGTTTTTTGTTATGGGACTTGTAGCCGGTATTATTGGAGTGGTGTTTAAGCTGGGCGATATGAGAATGAATGATATAGCGAAAGCTTTCGAACATGGTGCATCAGATATGGTGGGTGCAGCCATGTGCGTAGGTATGGCACAGGGAATTATCATTGTACTTGGAGGTACAGGTGCTACAGATGGTACCGTATTAAATACAATCCTTTACACCATCAGCAATGCAATGAAGGGACTTCCGACCATTGTTTCTGCATGGTGCATGTACGTTTTCCAGGCTGTGTTTAATTTCTTTGTTGTATCCGGTTCGGGACAGGCTGCTCTTACAATGCCAATCATGGCACCTCTTGCAGATTTGGTAGGAGTAGAACGTCAGGTTGCAGTGGTTGCTTATCAGCTGGGTGACGGATTTACAAACTTTATCGTACCGACTTCCGGATGTCTGCTGGGTGCACTTGCGGCAGCAAAAATCGAATGGGGTAACTGGGCGAAATTTATGATCAAGTTCCAGGGAATTCTGGTTGTAGGATGTACATTTGTGATGATTCTTGCAGTTGTGCTTGGGTTATCGTAATGAGACTTATAAGGGTGTGCGGCTTTGGCTGCACACCTTTTTGTTTTTTTGCACATGGAATATTTTTGGCAAAAACGTTTACAAATGGCGCAGAAGGTGTTATTGTAACAAAGTAGTAATTGAAACTATGTATAATAGTAAGTCGAAACATGTTGACATATTGAAGTATAGAAGGAGATAAAAAATGCGAATTATCACAGATACAGCCAGTTTGTTTTCTCCAGAGGAAGGAAAAGCAGTTGGAATTTCGGTAGTGCCAACCTGTGTGATTCATGGAGATAAAGTTTATAGAGATTATGAAGAGATGCAGGTAGATACTCTTTTGTCCATGATTGCAGGTGGAGCAACTCCAACAACATCTCAACCGGCAATTGGAGATTTGTTGGATGTTTTTGAAGAAACAACCGAAGAAACATTAGGATTGTTTATTGGAGATGGATTGTCTGGTGGATATCAGAGTGCAGTAGGAGCAAAAAATACAATTGATGACAATGAATACATTCATATTGTGGATACAAAAACACTTGCCGGAGCAGAAGGATATTTGGTGCAGAAGGCTATTGAGTTAAGAAATCAGGGGCTGAATATGGAAGCGATTAAAACGGAGCTGGAAAAAAGTATAGAATCATCAGCTTCCTTTGTGATTCCGGCGGATTTTGAATTCTTGAAACGAAGCGGCAGACTGACACCGATAGCAGCTAAGATCAGTTCTATGATTAAGATTGTACCGGTCATGACGTTGACCGAGGATAAGAAAAAGATTACATTGTTTACGATTAAACGTTCCTGGAAAAAAGCAACGGAAGCAATTGCAGAGGAAATGAAAAAACTGGGAGTAGATGAAAACTATGTTATTTACATTTGCCATGGCGGTGATGTAAAGGCAGCGGAAGGGGTACTTTCACAGATAAAGGAACGTTTTTCCAATGTAACAACAGAGCTGATGTGTTTGTCTCCATCCATGTTGACTCATGGCGGTCCTGGATGTGTTCTTGTTCAGGCAATAAAAAAATAAAGGGGAGAAATTATGGTAATCGAAATATTGGCAGCAATTGCAACTGGATATCTGATAGGGTCGATTCCTTTTGCACTGGTTGTTGGTAAGATTTTTTTCAATAAAGATGTTAGAAATTATGGAAGCGGAAATCTGGGTGGAAGTAACGCGGGAAGAGTTCTTGGAAAAAAAGCAGGTCTTTCGGTTATGGCGTTGGATTTGCTGAAAGTTACATTTGCTATTTTTCTTGCCTCTTTTTTAAAAAATAGAGAGATTGTAATGGTGGCTGCCGGTGTGGCTGCTGCCGTAGGACACTGTTTTCCGATTTTTGCGAAGTTTAAAGGTGGAAAAGCAGTTGCGACCATGTATGGATTTTTGTTTGGCATGGCATTGATTGGAGGATATAGTTTTTGGATCTTCTTTGTACCGTTACTTACATTTCTGGCAGTACTGTATATTACGAAGATTGTTGCCCTTAGCAGTGTGTTTTCCGCTATTGTTAACACCCTCTTCATTTATTTTGTAATCGGTTCGAAAATTTTGTTTTTAGGATCACTGGTGTTTACCATTGTAATGATCATTCGCCACAGAGCAAATTTTGAGCGAATGTTAAAGCATGTAGAAAATAAAATTTCCTGGATGTAAAAGAAAACAGTAAAAAATAGCAGATGAATTTGTTTTGAATGCAAATTATCTGCTATTTTTTGATGCTGAATTTTTATAAATTGAAATATTTATCAAATTCTGCCGGATGTGGAATCTTAGACATTTCCAGACATTCTTTTCTCTTCAGAGCGATAAAGTTCTTAATGAGATGTTCCGGGAATACGCCGCCTGCTGTTAAGAAGTCATGATCTGCTTCCAAAGCATCTAAGGCATCCTCTAAACGTGTTGGAAGAGAAGATAATTTTGCTTTTTCTTCTTCCGGTAAGTGGTAGAGGTTCATATCGTATGGACCCCAGCCGTTTTCGTGTGGATCAATTTTGTTTTTGATACCATCGATACCAGCCATAAGAAGTGCTGCATAGCAAAGGTATGGGTTACAGGTTGCATCCGGGTTACGAATTTCGAAACGACGTAAGGCAGGTGTCTTTGCGTAAGCAGGAATACGGATCACAGCACTGCGGTTAGATGTTGCGTAACCAACAGTTACAGGTGCTTCAAATCCCGGTACAAGACGTTTGAATGAGTTTGTACTTGGATTTGTGATTGCGCAAAGAGCATTAATGTGTTTTAAAAGACCGCCCATGAAGTAATGAGCTTCTTTACTTAAGTGAGAGTATCCGTTGTCATCTGAGAATACCGGTTCTCCGTCTTTTAAGAGTAACATGTGAACGTGCATACCGTTACCAGCTTCACCGTAAACAGGTTTTGGCATAAATGTAGCAACTTTTCCGTATTTTAATGCTGTATTGTGAATGACATATTTAATTAACATGGAAGCATCCGCCATCTTAGACATCTGGCCAAGCATTGGTTCGATTTCGAACTGACCTGCTGCACCAACTTCCGGGTGGTGATATTTAATTTCGATGCCCATTTTTTCCAATTCGAGACACATTTCAGAACGAGCTTCGTATGTGCGGTCAAATGGTTTTGCAATGTGGTAGTTTTTCTGATGAGCAACTACAACCCCCTGTCCCTGACATGCGCTGTTCCAGTAAGACTGTTCTGTGTCGAGCTCTACACCGATAGAGTCCGGACGAACAGACCATGCAGCCTGATCAAATAAATGGAATTCAAATTCCGGTAAGATCAACATGGTATCTGCGATGTCACAGTCTTTCATATACTGTTCAGCAGCAAGTACAATGTTTCTTGGGTACTGATCCAATGGTCGGTTTTCAGGATAATCGATGATCATTGCATTACCTGTAATAGATAATGTAGGGATTTCACAGTATGGATCGATCATCGCTGTATCTAAATCCGGAATGAACACCATATCACTTTTTTCAACAACTGCGTAACCGTAGTTGGATGCATCAAATCCGATACCGTCAGTCATGGTTGTTTCATTGAACTGAGAGGCTGGGATTGTTACGTGGCGGAACTGGCCATTGATGTCAACGATTTTAAAGTCAACCATCTTAATGTCCTGTTCCTGAATAAAATTCATAATGTCTTTTGCTGTTTTTGCCATGGGTAAAATACCTCCTTCATTAGGTATAGAATAGCGAAAAAAAGCTGATTTTGCAAGATTATATGCTATAATCAATTACAGTGAAATTTAATAAAACAGAGGGAATATTTATGATTTATACAGTTACCTTTAATCCGTCATTGGATTATATTATCTCTATGGATAATTTCCAACTGGGAAAAACCAATCGAACCACAAAAGAGCTGATGCTGCCGGGCGGCAAAGGATTCAATGTGTCTGCTGTTTTGCACAATCTGGGAATAAAAAATACTGCTCTTGGATTCACTGCAGGGTTTGTAGGAGAGGAATTAAAAAGACTTGCAGGAAAAACAGGATATGGCTGTGATTTTATAGACCTCAAAGAAGGTGTATCCAGAATCAACATAAAGATGAAGGATTTTGATGGAACGGAAATCAACGGCATGGGACCTAAGATTGATGAAGCAGCCCTGGATGCATTGATGGAAAAACTGGACAGGCTGACAGAAGAAGATACTCTGGTATTGGCAGGAAGTATTCCATCCAGCATGCCGTCAGATATATACAGTCGTATTTTGGAGACGTTTAGCGGAAGAGGAATCCGTTTTGTGGTGGATGCCACAAAGGCGCTGCTGATGAATGTATTGTCATTTCGTCCGTTCTTGATCAAACCGAATAATCATGAACTGGGTGAACTTTTCGGTGTCATTTTGGAAACAAAAGAGGATGTTGCGACCTATGCCAAAAAACTTCAGGAAATGGGTGCATGCAATGTGCTGGTTTCCATGGCGGGCGAAGGTGCTGTTTTGGTGGATGAGACCGGAAAAGTCCATCAACTGGATGCACCGAAAGGAACTCTTGTAAATGCTGTTGGAGCAGGGGATTCTATGGTAGCAGGATTTCTTGCAGGATGGGAAGAACAAAAAACTTATGACCACGCATTTAAAATGGCAGTGGCGGCAGGAAGTGCCAGTGCATTTTCAGAATTATTGGCAACCAAAGAAGAAATTAGAACTCTTTATGAAACATTATAAATAATGGGGAAAACAAAAATCGGAGAGAACGCTTATTGTTTCTCTCCGATTTTTAACATGTGGAAGCCTTCCCCGTGAACTTCGTTGGATTCCAGAATGATCATAAACGAACTTGGATCAGCTTCGCGGATAGCTGTCTGAATCTGATACATTTCTTTATTACTGCAGGCGCACATCACCACTTGTTTTTTATCGCCCTGAAAACCTCCCTGTCCCTCTAAAATGGTAGAACCTCTGGCAGTGATTTCATCGATCAAGTCACATATCATTTGTCCATGGTCGGTTACAATCAGTGTCAGTTTTCCGGCATTGATGCCGTACATCATTTTGTCGATAACAGTGGAGAATAAAAAGCTTACGATCATACCGTAAATGATACCGTCCATATCCTGAAAAATGAGCCCGCCAATGAATACAATAATTACATCAGAAGCGAAAACAATTTTGCCAAGAGGAATGTGTGGGTTAATGGATTTGATAGACATTGTAATAAAATCCATTCCACCGGTTGAAGAATTTACCATATAGATCATGGCATAACCAATACCTCCGATGACACCGGTACAAAGAGCAGCAAGAAGCCGGTTTCCGGCGTATACCGGAAACAATGGAGCAACATAATCCATAAATATGGAAGAAATCACCATACAGCGAATCGAACTGAATAAAAAGCGTTTTCCCAAAAGCTTATAGCAGATAAAAATGACGGGTATATTTAATAAGATACTGGAAAAACCAATCGGTAACTTAAAAAGGTGGTATAAAATAATGGAAATCCCGGAAAATCCTGTCATCGGGAAATCTGCGTTTAAGGCGAAGTTGTAGATGGCAGCAGCCACTAAAATACTGCCTGTCAGTTCGGTTAACATTTGTCTGAGCTGCTTTTTACAGCGGATTTTTGCCATATATATTTAGAAACCTCCAATGTTGAAAATATAAACTGAAAATGGTATAAAAAAGATAGATAGTTTATATTAACATATTTTGTTGAAAACGGGTGAAAATATGAGTGAATTAATGAAGGAAATTAGTATCAGCGAGATAGAGGGTGTGTCCATTGGACATGCCCAGGATGATGTGGCAAAGACGGGAGTCAGCGTGATCTATTTTAAAAAGGGCGCTCAGGCAGGCTGTGATATCAGCGGCGGCGGTCCTGCGTCCCGTGAAACACCGTTAACTGATCCGATGACGGCAGATAATCCATTGAATGCAGTAGTGTTATCCGGCGGGAGCGCATTTGGTCTGGCGGCAAGTGACGGTGTTATGAAATGCCTTGAAGAAAACGGAATTGGATATAACACAGGCTATGCATTGGTTCCGCTGGTTTGTCAGTCGTGTATTTTTGACCTTGGTTATGGGCAAAGTACTGTAAGACCTGATGCAGCTATGGGATATGAGGCTTGTAAAAATGCCATGAATGCCTGTGACATTTCTATGGGAAATGTTGGTGCGGGAACAGGTGCCAGTGTTGGGAAACTGATGGGTATGAAGCAGGCTCAGAAAGCGGGGCTTGGGATTCATGCGATTCAGGTTGGTGAATTACAGATTGCTGCGGTAGTTGTGGTGAATGCATTTGGGGATATTTTCAATCCGGAAAATGGACAGAAGGTGGCAGGACTTATGGATCCTGCAAGAAGTACCTTTCTTGATTTAGAGCAGTTGTTTCTACGGTTTATGAGTGCGCCAAAGGATTTGTTTAATTCCAATACCACCATTGGATGCATCATTACAAATGCGAAGTTCGATAAAGCAAAATTGAACAAAATTGCGGCGATGACAAGGAATGCTTATGCCCGCTGTATCAATCCGGTGGGAACCATGGCAGACGGTGACAGTATTTATGCATGCAGTGTGGGAGAGGTAGTCAGCGATGTGAATCTGGTAGGGACTCTGAGTGCAAAGGTCATGCAAAAGGCGATATTGAAGGCAATTGAGGCTTCAAAACTGCCGGATGAAGAATATTTGTCACATTGTCTGTAAAAAAAATATTGCTATGTGAAAAAAAAGTGAGTATAATTATTCCGTTGGAAATTTATTTTTTCTATAAACAAGGAGAAAACTTATGAAACAGGATATGATTGTTATTTTAGATCTGGGAAGCACACAAAACACAGTGCTTGCTCGTCAGATTCGTGACTTAGGTGTTTATAGTGAAATTCATCCACATGACATTACAGTGGCTGAATTAAACAAATTAGACAATGTAAAAGGTATCATCTTAAACGGCGGTGAAAACAGAATTGTTGATGGCGCAGCAGTTGAAGTAAATGATGAAATTTATACATGCGGTTATCCGGTAATCTCTGTGGATTATCCAGGTTCCAAATGCGAAGTACAGTATACAGAGCTTCCAAACGATGAAGTGATGAAAGATTTCTTATTCAACGTTTGTAAAGCAGAAGCAAACTGGAACATGAAAAACTTCGTAGCAGACCAGATTGAGTTAGTTCGTAAACAGGTTGGTGACAGAAAGGTTCTTCTTGCACTTTCCGGCGGTGTTGACTCTTCCGTAGTTGCAGCATTATTAGTAAAAGCAATCGGCGATCAGTTAACATGTGTTCATGTTAACCATGGTCTTATGCGTAAAAATGAATCTGAAAACGTTATCGAAGTATTTAGAAACCAGCTTCATGCAAATTTGGTTTACGTTGATGCAACTGACAGATTCTTAGACAAACTTGCAGGTGTTGCAGACCCTGAAGAAAAACGTAAAATTATTGGTGGTGAATTCATTCGTGTATTCGAAGAAGAAGCTCGTAAATTAGAAGGTATCGAATTCCTTGGTCAGGGTACAATCTATCCGGATATTATCGAAAGCGGTACAAAGACTGCAAAAGTGGTAAAATCTCACCACAACGTAGGTGGTCTTCCTGAAGATATGCAGTTCGAATTAGTTGAACCTCTTGCACAGCTTTTCAAAGATGAAGTTCGTGCTTGTGGTGTTGAACTTGGATTACCGGCTGAAATGGTATATCGTCAGCCATTCCCAGGTCCGGGACTTGGTGTAAGATGTCTTGGCGCGATCACAAGAGAAAGATTAGCAGCTCTTCGTGAATCCGATGCAATCCTTCGTGAAGAATTCGCAAAATACGGCTTAGATAAGAAAGTATGGCAGTACTTTACAGTTGTACCTGATTTCAAAGCTGTAGGTGTAAGAAACCATGAAAGAAGCATGGGCTACATGGTAGTTATCCGTGCGGTAAATACAATCGATGCAATGACAGCATCTATCGAAAGAATCGATTACGATATCTTAGAAAAGATTTGCCAGAGAATTACAGATGAAGTAACAAGTGTTTCAAGAGTATGTTATGAAATTACTCCTAAGCCTGTTGCGACAATTGAGTTCGAATAAATTATGTAAACTATTAAGGCCACAGAGAGATCTGTGGTCTTTTTGTGTGTTGTGGAAGATATTCTTTTGACGAAATTTAGAGACTGTCCTTTGGGGATGGGGTCTATGCAGAAAAAGTTGTGTGTGATACCCTGAATTTTTCCGTTTTTGCCAACGAAAAGTGCCTAAAAGGGCATATAGAAATTAAAAGAAGTTGAGACCCCGTTATTTTAAAATAGCGAGGTCTTTTGTGGTGAAAAACTTCCTGGTGCCCCATACGCCATTTCTGGCAGAGATTTAAGAGGAGTGTTTTTGGGTGTTTGGGGGATTTTGTATGAAAAAATATTCGAAATCATTTAATCATTTTCTAAGTAGAGAACGTTAATATATATGTACGATTTTTTAGGAGGATCGGCGAAAGTGTTAAATGATGATGAATTAATAAATCAGATAAAAATGGGGAATGAACAAGCTGCAGAGGAATTGATTAACCGTTATTACAAAGCAATATTCCGTTATTGTAAATGGCATTGTGCCAGTATGGAAAAGGCGGAAGATTTAACGCAGGAAACATTTTATAAATTGTTTAAAAATTTATCTGGATACAATGGAAAGCAAAAATTTAAAGCTTATTTATATACGATTGCAAATCATTTATGTGTAGATGAAAGCAGGAAGATGTCTTTTTATCCTTTGGAGGATGAAGAAAACATAGTTGGTGAATGTAATGATATACTCCGAGTGGAGGATAAAGCGGAAATCAAATATCTTTTGGGTGTGTTATCACCGGAGCAAAGAGAAGCAATTATTTTACGATTTGGAGAACAACTTAGTTTTGACGAAATCGCAAAAGTAATGGGATGTAATATGAGAACAGCACAGAGCAGAGTCAGACATGGATTGAAAATTATGAGGAAGGAGCAACGAAATGGACGATAGAAAACTTGAAAATTATTTATTTCAATCTCTTGGAGAAGAGATACAGCCTAAACGACTGGAAGAAACTATAAAATATTGCACTGAAATAGTGCGTGAACAAAAAGTTCCGAGAGAAGAAGTGCGAACAAGTTTCTTTCACTACTTATCAGATGTGTTCAGATTTGAGGGTATACCGATATTTGCATTAGAGGCATTCACTTTATTGATTGTTTGTTTGACCATTTCCAGTATAGCCGATGTTCCGAAGTATATACCAGTATTTATGCCATTATTTATATTGGCTGTTATGCCGGTACTTTTCAAAAGCCAGTTTTATGGCATGAGTGAAATAGAGGCTGTAACAAGAGCATCTGGAGCTCAGATTATGTTAGCGAAATTAGTTTTAGCAGGTGCTGCCAATTTGGTTTGCATAACCGTTGTATTGTGCTTAGAGGTATCATTACAGAATCATTGTAATGAATTGGGACAGATGATTTTGTATTGTTTAGTGCCGTATCTGGTTTATATGGCAGGGATGCTCCGAGTGGTTCGATTGCAGAAAAAAGAGAGTATACCGATATGTGCAGCTGTGATGCTGGGATCTTGTGCTTGCTGGGCAATTTCCTCACGTGTCATGCCATGGGTATACACAACATCGGCTGTGGGCCTTTGGATTATAGCGTTTATAGCGTTTGGATTGTTTTTTATGAAAGAAATTTATTTTATTGTTGAAATGCGAAAGGAAGGAAAAATGTATGGAATTATCGTTTGATCGTTTGACGAAACATTATGGAAATAAAATAGCAGTAGATTGTGTGAGTGCAACATTGAGACCCGGAGTTTATGGACTTTTGGGAGCGAATGGTGCTGGAAAAACAACATTAATGAGAATGTTATGTGCTATTTTGGAATCCACATCGGGTGAAGTATTGTTGAATGGAAAAGAAATCACATCTATGGGTGCTGATTATAGAAATGTATTGGGATATTTACCACAGGATTTTGGATATTATCCAAATTATACTGCAATGGAATTTTTGATGTATGTTGCAGCGTTAAAGGGGATACCGAAGAAGATTGCTAAAAAGAGGGCGAAAGAATTATTGGAAGTAGTTGGATTGAGTCATGTGGCAAATAAAAAGGTTAAAACTTTTTCAGGAGGCATGAAACAGAGAGTTGGAATTGCACAGGCATTATTAAATAATCCTGGGATTTTGATTTTAGACGAGCCTACCGCTGGCTTAGACCCGAAAGAACGTGTACGTTTCCGAAATCTTCTTTCAGAGTATGCAGGAGACAAAATTGTTATTCTTTCTACTCATATTGTATCTGATATAGAAGCAATTGCAGATGAAGTGTTATTGATGAAAAAAGGTAAATTTATTTTGAAGGGAACCGTTCAGGAATTAACACAAAAAGCGAATGGAAAAGTGTGGGAAATGACCGTACCACCATCAGAGGCAAGAAGATGGCAAGCGAAAACAACCGTTGCTAATTTAAGACATGAAGGAAGGGATGTTGTACTGCGTATTATTTCCGATCATAGACCTAGTGAGAGTGCAGTTCCTTGTGAGGCTACGTTGGAGGACTTGTATTTATATTATTTCCCGACAGAGGAAGGAGTTTAGGTAAATGGAATTATTTTGGTTAGAACATAAGAAGTTATGGAGAAAACGAATCGTTAAGATATGCGTTTTATTGTGTTTTGCATATATTGTAATTTTTGGAAGCGTACTTTCATTTCAGTGGTTCAGTTTTGGCAGTTCAGATGACTATACAAGTGCTTTTGGAAATAATTTTGACGGGTATGGAATGATAAGGGAAAGTCAGGAATATGGAAAAATATTTGGTGAAGATCTGACAGATGAAAGCTTGAGGCAGTTAGTTCGAGATTATCAGCAAATGGAAGCTGCTGGTATGGAAAAGGAATTGGAAAAAACAGACTGGAAAATTGTCAATAGCTGGCTTGGAATGTTATATCCAGAACTTCATGATCCGGGAACCTATCAAACAATGATAAGCTATGTGAATCCTGATAAACTAACGGGAGTCTATGAACGAAGAGAGCAGACTCTTGATGATTTTTTGGAAAATAGCGGACAGGCAGGAAAGGAAAAAGAATATTTACTTAATATGGAACAGCAAGTTGAAAAACCGTTGCGTTATGAGTGGGTTGAAGGCTGGTCACAGCTTCTTGGAAGTATGGTTGCTGATTTAGGAGTAGTCATGGCTCTGTTTTTAGCCATTGCATTATCCTCTTTATTTGCAGGTGAATGGCATGATAATACAAGTTCGTTAGTGTTAACAACAAAGAATGGTTGGAAAAAAATTGCTTTCACAAAAGTGTTAACGGGTTTTGCATTTACTGTAGAATTTTTTACGATATTAGCTATTCCGAATATCATATCACAGGTATTCTTTATGGGAACGACAGGTTGGGATTTGCCTATTCAGAATATTAAGCTGATTGCGGTTGCACCTATGAATATGCTTCAGGCTGAAATATATGAATACGCATTTGCTTTATTTGGAGCGATTGGATTTGCTGGTGTTGTTATGTTCATTTCTGCTACTGTAAAGAGTAATGTTCTTGCATTATTATTTAGCTTGGCTGCTGTATACGGACCGATGATGGTTGCAGAATATTTACCATATGGAATACAAAAAGCATTGGATTTATTGCCATTAGTAGGAAGTTCTGCAGATATTTTTAGAACAAATACTTTCCATATTCTGGGAAGTTATATTTGGTCACCATATCTGTTGATTACAATTCCGGTTATGATAGGACTTTGCTGCACTCCGCTTACCGTAAAAAATTGGTCAAGAAGATTGAAGGCATAGGAAGTTTATGGCAAAGAAGAAAAGACGCAATCCAATTTTAAAAGTCCTGAAAGTAGTAGCTGTAGTGTATTTGCTACTTGTTTTGAGCAATCTAATTGGGGATATATATTCTAGGTTAGGAAATACACACACGATTGCTGTTTCTGGCGGATGGAATTTAGTAGTTGTGAACCGTTGGAATGAATTGCCGGAAGACTATGACATAGAACTAATGGAATTATCTAATGGGCAGAAAATAGATGAAAGAATCTATCCTTATTTGCAAGAAATGTTTGATGCTGCAAGGGCAGAAGGAATTTATCCGATTGTTCGAGAGGGATATAGAACAGAAAAAGAACAACAGGATATATTTGACGAGAAAGTACGAGCCTACATAAACGAAGGTTATTCTAGGTCAAGAGCTGAAAGAACAGCAAAAGAGTGGGTGGCACTGCCGGGAACAAGCGAACATCAATTAGGGATTGCAGTAGATATAAATGCAGATAAGTCAAAATGTAGTAATGATGAGGTTTATGAGTGGCTTGCAGAAAATGCTCATGAGTACGGGTTTATTTTGAGATATCCACTAGGGAAAACAGAAATAACTGGGACAGGTTATGAACCATGGCATTATCGGTATGTAGGGGAGGCTGTAGCAATGGAAACATATGAAAGAGGAATATGCTTGGAAGAATATTTTGAGTAGTAGAAATTGAAAAAATAAAGTAATTAAAAAGAAACTTAAATTTTGAAAGGGAAATTTGAGTTTCTTTTTTTGTTTTTGGGATAAAATTTAAGTTCTTTTGTAAAATTCCAAGAGAAACTTAAATTTTTTATGTAAAATAAAAAATATATCGAATCGAATGTATGTACTGTTTTTGTTGAACGAAAAGAGTGAATGAAGTATAATAATTTATAAGCTTATAATGCAATCGTGAAAAAGAATTAGGAAAGGAACTGTACATGAATCCTACAGATAAAGCGAAAACGATA
>ERZ1032130.25-NODE-25-length-46096-cov-11.935818_pt1 | contig 46096 bp, 46 predicted proteins | sample MGYA00517879_ERZ1032130 | MGnify/ENA primary metagenome ERZ1032130 (study PRJEB33719, sample SAMN04262597) | wastewater metagenome | biome: rural village; feature: animal feces; material: feces | host: Bos taurus | place: El Salvador | collected 2012-01-31 ...
TTGGGGTCGTAGTTGCGGCCAAACTGCAGGTTCAGGGAAGCGAACTTGCTGGTGGTGGTATCGTTGGTGGGGTGCTTGGGAGCAGCCTTGGGAGCGGTGTCCATGGTGGTGCCTACCATTGCTTCGATGTTGTCGGAGATCTCATCGGCAACATCCTTCTTCTCAGCCTTCACAGCGGGGGCGTTGGCACCCTTGATGCGCTCCAGAGCCTGGATGCAGGTACGCAGCTGCTCCTGCAGCTCGCCAATCTTGGCAGCGGCAGCCTGACGGGCTTCTTCCACGCGGGCGTTCTCAGCGGCGATCTGGGCCTCGGAAGCGTCTGCACTGGCGGCAGCGGTGGAGCTGGCGCTACTTAGCATTCTGGCGCACTTGGCTTCGGCCTCGGCGACCATCTTGTCGCAGGTCTTCTGGGCGTTGATGACAGCTTCCTTCATGGAAGTCTCGTTCTTGCGGTATTCTTCCAGCTTGCCAACCAAAACACGCATCTTGCTCTTGAGCAGGGCATTTTCCTTGTACAGAGTTACATAATCCTCGGTCAGAGGCTCCAGAAACTCGTCGACCTGCTGCATATCATAGCCGCCAAAGGTGGCTCTGCCAAAAGAGATCTGATCGATCTGCTGCGGTGTAAACATAAAAATGTTCCCCTTTCAAAAATTAGATATAGCTCTCCACTTCAGCCTGCAGGGTTTCCAGATCACCCACGATGTCCATGTTGTGGGGGCAGAACAGGTAAGCAGACTGGGCGATCTTCTTCACATCGCCGTCCAGAGCGTAAACACAGCCGGACAGGAAGTCCACCACGCGGCGGGCCATGGCCTTGTCAACGTTCTCCATGTTGACGATGACAGCGCGGCGGTTGCGCAGGTCGTCAGCAGCCTTGGAAGTATCGTTGAAGCTGCCGGGACGGAACAGAACGACCTCCTGCTTGTTGGCGCTCATGTTCAGCACCTGACCGTTGAAGCCGGTAGCGGAAACGCTGGCGGCGGGAGCAGCGGCGGGCATGGGAGCAAAGCCGAAACCGGTATCCTCTTCTTCCTCATCCATCACAGGAGCGGGAGCAGCGCGGCGCTTTTCCCGGCGGGGAGCAGGGGCTTCTGCGGGTTCTTCGTACTCATCGGCGTAGTCATCTTCGTCGTAATCATCGTAATCATCATCGGCATAGGGCTGGGCAAATTTCTTTACATTATCCCAAAAGCTCATTATCTATTTCCTCCTAAAGTATATCCACATCAGTTTGATGAAAGCTTGGCATAGTTTCTGGCACCGAAAATGGCGGTGCCCACACGAATCATCGTGCTGCCGGCCGAGATCGCGTCTGCAAAGTCGCCGGACATGCCCATGGATAAACAGTCCACCATCACATTATCGTCTATTTTGTTTCTGATGTCAACACTTAATTGGAACATTTTTTGAAAAAACTGCAGATTTTCTCCCGAATTGTGGGAAATAGGCGGGATTGCCATGAGTCCTTTCAGACAAACGTTTGGAAATTCCGACAGTCTGTCCACCAGAGGGAGAATATCGTCCGCGCCGAATCCGGACTTGCTGGCCTCCTCACCGATGTTGACTTCCAGCAAAATGTTCTGAATAAGGCCCTGTTTTGCAGCTTCCTTGTCAATGGCCTTCAGCAGGCGCTCGGAATCCACACTCTGAATGAGGTCCACCCTGCCCACCACGAATTTGACTTTGTTGGTCTGTAAATGGCCGATGAAGTGGACGGGGGCACCTTCGTAGGCGTTTTCTGCTAATTTTGCGGTGAGCTCCTGGACCCGGTTTTCACCGCAGCAGTCCACACCGGCAGCAATGGCCTGCCGGACGGCATCGGCATCGTTCATCTTGGTGGCAGCACAAAGCTGGATGGACTTAGGGTCCCGGCCGCAGCTCATGGCAGCGGCTTCAATCTCCGCCCGAATGCGGGCAACGTTTTCTGCAATGGACATAGTATTCTCTTCTTTCTACATGTAATATTGTAGGGCGGGGTCATGACCCGCTGCAGCGTGTCGAAAAACTATGTCATTCCGAGGAGGGCGAAGCCCGACGTGGGAATCTCCTCTAAATTAGAACATTTATCTTCTAAAACATACGATTTTAGTTTAGTTTACAGGAGATTGCCACGTCGCCTGCGGCTCCTCGCAATGACAGCTTTGTTTTCGGTTTTTTTGACAGTCTGGGGCGGGGTCATGACCCCGCCCTACAGTGGACGCTGTAAAATTAGACAAAGAGGCGATGGATTTGCTCCATCGCCTCTTTGGTGTTATGCAGGGATTCCTGCGGCTTTCAGGGGCTTCATGGGGGCCAGCGTCGAAATGGCATGCTTGTAGATCATCTGCTGCTTGCCGTCGGACACCAGAACCACCACAAAACTGTCAAAGCCTGTGATGATCCCCCGGAGCTGGAAGCCATTCATAAGGAACAGTGTCAGGGGAACCCGGTCCCGGATGACCTCCTTCAAAATGGCGTCCTGTAAATTCATTGCTTCAGACATATGTATACCCTCTTTCTTATAGTTCCGTCAGCATCGAGCATTCTCCCCGCGGATGCCTTGGGATTTGGTACACACATCCTAGCATTTTTCAGTTGTCGAAATCGAGAATAACCCGTCGTGCCTGGGCAAGAATTTCTTCGCTGCTCTGTCCGGTCCGGCGGGTGAGCCAGTGGATCTTTTCGTTGCGGCGCAGCCAGGTCAGCTGCCGCTTGGCATAGCGGCGGGAGGACTGGCGGACCAGATCGGCAGCTTCTTCGATGGTGCAGTTGCCGTTCAGGGCATCCACAAATTCCTTGTAGCCGATGGCCTGCATGGCAGTACAGCTGGCGGGAATGCCGCTGGCCAGAAGGGCTTTGATCTCTTCCAGCAGTCCCTGCTCCAGCATAATGCTGACCCGCAGATCGATGCGGCGGTACAGCTCTGCCCGGTCGGCATAGGTCAGTCCCAGCATCAGGGGGGTATACCGGGGCGGGATGGCCTGGGTGCGGCGGTTGTGCTCCGTCATGGTGATGCCGGTTTCGTAGTAAACTTCCAGAGCACGGATGACGCGGCGGGTGTCCAGAAGCCGGGCGGCGGACTCCGGGTCAACGGCCCGAAGCGCTTCCCGCATGGCCTCGAAGCCTACGGCTTCTGCCTTGGCTTCCAGCTGCTGGCGGATACCGGTGGCGGGGACAGGGGCAAAATCGTTTCCTTTGATGAGGCTGTCCATGTACAACCCGGTGCCGCCGGCAATGATGGCAGTTTTTCCCCGGGCCACGATGTCATCGACAATGGGGGCTGCCATGTCGCAATACTTGCTGACGGAAAAATCCTGATCCGGCTCCGCCACGTCGATCATGTGGTGGACAATGCCGCCCATTTCTTCCACAGTAGGCTTGGCGGTGCCGATGTTCATGCGTTTGTAGACATACATGGAATCGCAGGAGACTACTTCACCGTTCAATTCCCTGGCAAGTTCAACAGCCAGCGCGGTCTTGCCGGAGGCCGTAGGCCCGGCGATGCAGATGATATTGTTCATGGGTCAGACCTCCGAACACTGTAGGGCGGGGTCATGACCCCGCCGGGCACTTGTGATGAGTATGCGGTAAAAATGATGCAATGGACATGGATTATCCTGTCATCGCGAGAAGCGACGTGGCAATCTGTTTCCTCAACCAAGAAACTTGGACTTCAAAACAAGATTATTACAGGTCTGATAATTCAGTTTTCCGTAAAAGGCTTCGTGAGCGGCATCGTTGACGGCTTGCAGCTGGATCATGGCACCGCCCAATTCCTTGACTCTGCGTTCCAGTTCTTTCATGAAATAGGTGCCAATGCCCTGATTCTGATGACCATGGGAAATGACGATCTCCACAAGATCATAGGCTTTCAAATCGTCATACTGTTCAAAGTGGCCCATACAAAAGCCAATGGGAGTTTTCTCTTCTTCCAGAATCAGGCACAGGGCATCCTCGTGGCTCCACACCTGATGTATGCGCTTATAGCTGGATTCCTTCGTCCATGCGCCACCCTCATATTGGTTGTAATGTTCCATATAAAGAGAAATCACACGGAGGATATCCGATTCGGTCATAATTCGGTAAGTCATAATGCCTCCTGACCAAGCTTCACGCCGCAGTCCGGGCAGCGTTTGGGCTTGCCTTTGGCGGCTGTCATATGGCTTCCGCAATGGGGACAGCGGACCTTTTGGAAGCGGTAGACCACAGCCACGGCGGCCACGGTGACACCGCTGAGAATCAGAAACCATTGCAGGAAGGTGCCTTCGAACAGCTTGGATACGATGCACAGGAGCATGGCTGCGATCCACAGATTGCGCGCGGTATCGGCATGGTTCCAGACGGATTTTTTCTGTTTCCTATAAGTTTTTCTTTTCATACCAGCTTTTCTCCACAGTCCGGGCAGTATTCCGGCAGTTCCCGGACGCTGTATAATTTGCTTCCGCAGTGGGGGCATTTGATGAACAGAAAGCGCCACAGCATAGCCAATGCGATGAGCACAATGCCGATCCATGCAAGAATATGCAGTCTGCCAAATTCACTGATTTTTGCACCGATGCTTGTGACAATGAGACCTCCCAGCAGGAGAACGGTGTGTATTTTTACATGGGTTTTCAGACACAGGCTCTGTAATTTCTTTTTCATAGCCGTGTACCTCCAATCATAGATGCAGAAAGGTCGAACTGGATCGGCGGGGTCACTGACCCCGCCCTACAGAGGCGGCTTATGTCCGCTTAAACTGCTTTTCCAGCTGCTTTTTGCTTAAGGTCACGCAGATGGGCCGTCCGTGGGGGCAGTATTTCAGGTCTTCCCGGGCCATCACTTCTTTGGCTACAGCCAGAAGCTCCGCTTCGTCATTTTTCCAGCCGGCCTTGATGGCGGCTTTGCAGGCCACGGTGTGCAGCAGTTCATCCCGGACGGTGTCTTTTTTCTCCCGGCGGCCGCTGAGGAGGTCTGCGGCTAAGGTTTCCAGGGCATCCGCGGCATCGTCGGGACTTAAGTCCATGGGAATTTGCCGCAGCAGCACTGTATTTTCACCAAACTCGTCGATCTCAAAGCCCAGTTCGTCCAGCATATCCCGGTTTGCAAGCAATTCCGCTGCGGCAGAGGGGCTCAGGCGGACGGGGATGGGGGTCAGAAGACTCTGGGAACTGATCTTCTCCTGATTGGCTTTCAGCTTTTCGAAGAGAATTCGCTCGTGGGCGGCGTGCTTGTCGATGAGGAAGGCCTCGTCGCCCTGTTCTACAATAATATAAGAGTTGTACAGCTCACCAACCATGCGCCAGGTTTGCTCCGGGGGCATTTCCAGGGCGGTCTGCTCCATCAAAGGCTCCTCCTGGAGGGGCGCTGTCACCACGGGCGGCTGTGGGGCGGCATCGGGCTTGGGAAGGACAGGCATTTCTGCATCCTTCGGGGCTGCCTTCTCCACATGGGGAGGCATAGCAGGTGCTTCCTTCCGGGCCTGCGGCAGGATGACGGTTTCCCGGACGGGAAGGGAAGCAGGGCGCTCAATCTTGGAGAGGGTGGCAGCGGCGGCTTCCTGTCTGGGCTGGGGGGCATCCTTCAGCGCTGTGGAGAAGGTTTTGTACTCCTCCGTCGTCATGGTACGGAAGAAAGGCTCTTTTTTGGGGGCAGTCACAGGTGCCGGAGCTTTCATGGATGCACTCGGTGCGGGGGCAGGCTTTGCAGGAAGCTGGGGAGCAGTGGTGCGCAGATCGTTTCCGGAGGAAGGGGGTTGCTGAAACTGCACCTGGGGGCGGTCAACCTGCTTATTCAGGGCACCCAGCACGCCATAGTGGACGCAGTCAAAAACGGCCTTTTCCGACAGAAATTTGACCTCCGTCTTGGCGGGATGGACGTTCACATCCACCGCATGGGCGGGGAGGGTCAGGTGCAGCACGCAGGCGGGGAATTTTCCTACCATGATCTGGTTCCGGTAGGCTTCCTCCAGAGCAGCAATCAGCAGCTTGGATTTTACGGGGCGGTTGTTTACGAAGAAGGTCTGTAAAGCACGGCTGGGCCGGGCGTCGGTGGGCTTGCTGACATAGCCCGTCAGAGAATACTGCTCCCAGCGGCTGTCTACCTGCACCATTTGGGCGCATTCCCGTCCGTAGATGCAGTAGACAGCTGCCTGCAATCCGCCGTTTCCGGGGGTGGACAGCACCTGCTTGCCGTCCCGCAGGAACTGGAAGGCCACCTCCGGGTGGGCTAAGGCCTGCATCTGGACGGCGGCGGCCACCCGGCCGCCTTCTACGGTGTCGGACTTCATGAATTTCATCCGGGCAGGGGTGTTGAAGAACAGGTCCCGGATGATGATGGTGGTGCCTTCCGGGCAGCCAACCTCGGATTCTTCCAGGATTTCTCCTGCTTCCAGCCGCAGGCTGACACCGCAGATGCTGCCTGCGGTCTTGGTCATCAGATCGATGCGGCTGACAGAGGCAATGGCAGCCAGTGCTTCGCCGCGGAAACCCATGGTGCCGATGGCGGCAAGATCTTCTGCAGTGCGCAGTTTGGAGGTGGCGTGGCGTTTGAAAGCGGTGCGGGCATCTTCGGCTGCCATACCGCAGCCATTGTCGGTGACCCGCAGGAAGGTCATGCCGCCGTCCCGGATCTCGACGGTGACCTTGGAGGCACCGGCATCCACGGCATTTTCCAGCAGTTCCTTGACCACGCTGGCAGGCCGCTCCACAACCTCACCTGCGGCGATAAGGTTGGCAATATGGGGGGATAACTGAATGATTTTGGGCATAGATTCTCACCTCAAACCGTTGATGGTGATGTAATTCACAGCAGCGTGAATCAGAATGGGGGCGAATATGGTGTCGGCCTTGGTATAGCTCCAGGCAAGCCATATTCCGGCGGGCAGATACTCCAGCACCGCCATGGTCAGCTCCAGAGGGGAGTAAACCCCGATGTAGCCGAGAATATGGATGCAGGAGAAGGCCAGAATGGATACAAGATAGGCGGCAAACCGGTTTTTGCTGTAGAGCTTCCGGAAGATCAGTCCCCGGAAGATGCATTCTTCCACAGGAGGTACAAGGATCACCGTGCCGATGACCATGAGAAAACGGTTGGTGCCGGCCATGGCAAAAATGGCCTCGTCATTATAATTGGAATAAGAGGGCACCAGCTTACCGATGATCCATTCCATACCCTCTGCGCAGGCAAAGTAGGCAACAAAGCCCAGAATCACCGCCTGACACAGCATGACAGGATGCCGCAAAGCCAGGGTCAGAGAGCTTCCCAGAAAATCGTGGAAGATCACCAGCACTGCCAGAAAATTGATGAGGTAAAAGACAAAATTCAGCTGGGCTTCGTTCAAAGCCGGGGAAAGAAAATCGTTGACCGCCATCAGAATACTGGGCAGCAGCATCAGCTGGAACGCCAGATAGCAGGCACCGCCGATGGTTTCACTTTGATTGGGACAGACAGAAAGGGATTTTTTCATAAGTTAATCCAGCATTTTCTTCAGCTTGTACAGTTCGTTCATGGCTTCAATGGGGGTCAGGGTCTCCACGGTGACGGCGCTGAGGGCGGCAATGATCTGCTGACCTGTCAGGTCCAGCATACTCACCTGATCCTCCGGCTCAGCCACCGCAGCGGAAGCCTTTGCAGGGGCAGAACCCTCGGCCTCCAACTCTGCCAGAATTTCCCGGGCACGGCTGATGACCACATTGGGGATACCTGCCAGTTTCGCGACTTCGATGCCGTAGCTGTCGTCGGTGGCACCGGGGATGATCTTGCGCAGGAAGATCATCTGGTCGCCCCGCTTTTTCACGGCGATGTTGTAATTCTTGACGTTGGGCAGCTTCTCCTCCATGGTGGACAGCTCGTGATAATGGGTGGCAAAGAGGGTCTTGGCGCCTAAGCGCTTGGGGCTGGCGGCGTATTCCAGCACCGCCCGGGCGATGGCCATGCCGTCATATGTAGAAGTGCCGCGGCCGATCTCGTCCAGAATCAGCAAGCTGCGGGAGGTGGCATATTTCAGAATGGAGGCTACTTCCGCCATTTCCACCATAAAGGTAGACTGGCCGGAAGCCAGGTCATCGCTGGCGCCGATACGGGTAAAGACCCGGTCCACCAGGCCGATTTTGGCGCTGCGGGCAGGGACGAAGGAGCCCATCTGGGCCATCAGCACGATGAGGGCTACCTGACGCATGTAGGTGGATTTACCGGCCATGTTGGGACCGGTGATGATGGCCACCTGATTGTCTTCCGCACCCAGATGGGTGTCGTTGGGAACGAACAGGGCATCCTTCAGCACGGCTTCCACCACGGGATGCCGTCCGTCAGTAATGGAAATTTCTCGACCCAGTGTAATTTCGGGACGGCAGTAGCCCCGCTGGACGGCCACAGCGGCGAGGCTGCACAGGGCGTCGGCGGCAGCTACCGCACCGGCGGTCAGCTGGACCCGGGCGGCCTGCTGGGCAAGGTGTTCCCGCAGCTGGGTGAAGATCTGGTATTCCAGTGCCGTCAGCCGGTCCTTGGCGGTAAGAACCTGGTTTTCCAGTTCTTTCAGCTCCTGGGTGATATAGCGCTCGCAGTTGGCAAGGGTCTGCTTGCGGACATAGCCCGCAGGCACCTGCTCTGCAAAGGACTTGGAAACTTCAATATAATAGCCGAAAACCCGGTTAAAGCCCACTTTCAGGGTGCGGATTCCCGTCTTTTCCCGTTCGGATGCTTCGATGGCGGCGATGGTGCCGCTGCCGCCCTCCATAATGTCACGCAGACGGTCGGCTTCGGCGTTGGCGCCCTTGCGGATGATGCCGCCCTCCCGGACAGTCAGGGGAGGCTCGTCCACAATGGTGGCCTCAATAAGGTCGGCGCAGTCGGTAAGGGCATCAATCTGCTGTTCCAGCTTCCGCAGCAGAGGGCTTTCGCACTTCTGCAGCTGCGCCTTTACCTCCGGCAAAGCCCGGAAGCCCCGGGCAAGGCCCAGCAGGTCCCGGCAGTTGACGGTGCCGGTAACGATCCGGGTCATAACACGCTCCAGATCCGTCACATCCCGCAGCGCTTCTTCCAGTTCGCCCCGGATGATGACGCTGCTGACCAGTTCCTCCACCGCGCCGTGGCGGCGGGTGATCTCCACAGGGTCCAGCAGAGGCTTTTCCAGCCAGGACCGCAGCATACGGCCGCCCATGGCGGTGCGGGTCTTGTCCAGTACCCACAAAAGGGTACCCTTTTTCTCCTTGGAGCGCATGGTTTCGGTGAGTTCCAGATTTCTCCGGGCATCCAGATCCAGCTCCATGAACCGGCCGGTGGTGTAATATTGCAGCTCCCGGATATGAGCAAGGTCATTTTTCTGAATCCAAAGCAGGGTTTTCAGCAGCGCGCCGCAGGCGATGACGGCGGCAGGCATGCCTGCCATGCCAAGACCGGAGAGGGTATTCTGGAAATGGGATTCCAGCAGATTTTCTGCGGCATCCAGCTGAAAATCTTCAGATTTTCCTTCGTTGACACAGCAGTTTAAGCGGCGGAAAATGGCATCTTCAATGGCTTCGCAGTCCACATTGCTGCCGTAGCGGATGATCTCGCTGGGAGCGAAGCGGCCCAGTTCTGAGGCAACGCTCTGAGGGTCGGCGCAGAGGGTAGAAAAGAAAGCGCCGGTGGAAACATCACAGAAGGCAAGGCCAAACCGGCCGCTTTCGCCGTAGATGCAGCCGATGTAGTTATTCTTATTCTCGTCCAGCATGCAGCTTTCGGTGACAGTGCCGGGGGTGACGATGCGGGTGATCTCCCGCTCCACCAGTCCCTTGGTCAGCGCCGGGTCGCTCATCTGCTCGCAGATGGCTACCTTGTAGCCCTTCTGCACCAGCCGGGCGATGTAGGAATCCACGCTGTGGTAAGGCACGCCGCACATGGGGGTCTGCTCTTCCCTGGGCTTGCCCCGGTCCCGGGTGGTGAGGGTCAGGTCCAGCTCCCGGGCTGCCAGCTTGGCATCCTCGTTGAACATTTCATAGAAATCACCCAGACGGAAGAACAGTATGCAGTCCCGGTTGGCATCCTTGATCTGCTGATACTGCCGCTGCATGGGAGTCAGTTCGTTGGTAGGTTTGGCCATTGGCGTAACCTCTTTCTGTAAAAAATTATTATTAACTGTATGAACTTTGCATTTCATTGCGAACCAGTCCGCAGACTGGTGTGGCAATCCCCCTCAAAGCTTTGCGCAGCACGGAAGGGAAAAATGCAAAATTCGGAGGAGATTGCCACGCCAGTGTGCGCACTGGCTCGCAATGACAGAAAATTTATGCCAGTTCGCCGGTCAGGCTCCAGGTTGTAGCGCCGGTAATCTGAATATTCTGATAGGTGCCGATCATGGAATCACAGCCGGCAAAGCGGACCAGGCGGCCGCCTTCGGTGCGGGCGGTGAGCATATCCTTGTCCTTGCCGTCTACCAGACAGCGCATGGTCTTTCCGATATAGTTGTTATGAATCTCCACGGAGATGCCGTTCTGGACAGCGCAGAGCTTGTCGAAGCGGCGGCTCTTTTCTTCCTTGGAGGTGGGGTCTTCCATGGTGGCGGCAGGGGTGCCGGGGCGGGGGGAGAAGATGAAGGTAAACAGGCTGTCATAATGGACCTGCTGAATCAGGGAGATAGTCTCCTCAAATTCTTCCTCCGTCTCTCCGGGGAAGCCGACAATGACATCGCTGGTCAGCACCAGATCGGGCATGACCTGTTTGGCGTAGAGCACCTTTTCCAGATATTTCTCCCGGTCATAATGGCGGTTCATGGCCTTCAGCACCCGGGAGGAACCGGACTGGAAGGGCAGATGAAGCTGCTTTGCAATTTTGTCATGCTTTGCCATGGTGTCGAAGAGCTTGAAGGAAGCATCCCGGGGATGGCTGGTCATGAAGCGGATCAAAAATTCACCGGGAAGGGCGGCAATAGCAGCCAGCAGGTCTGCAAAATCCATGCCGCACTGCAGGTCCTTGCCGTAGGAGTTGACATTCTGGCCCAGAAGGGTGATCTCCTTGGCGCCGCCCTCGATCAGCTGACGGCACTCTGCCAGAATATCCTCCGGCAGACGGCTCCGCTCCCGGCCCCGGACATAGGGGACGATGCAGTAGGTGCAGAAATTGTTGCAGCCGTACATGATGGAGACCCATGCCTTCAGCTTGGAATCCCGGACCTGGGGGATACCCTCGGCAATGGAACCGGGCTCGTCGGCAACGTAGAACTGGCGCTTTTTCTGGTTCAGGACCTTCCAGAGGATCTCCGGGAACTGCCACAGGTGGTGGGTGGAGAACACGCCGTCCACATGGGGGTAACTCTTTTTGATCCGGTCAGAGACCTTGGTCTCACCGGCCATACAGCCGCAGAGGAAGATCTTCTGCCGGGGATGGCGGCGCTTGGTGTGGGTCAGGGCACCCAGGTTGCCGAAGACACGCTGCTCAGCGTGCTCCCGGATGGCGCAGGTGTTCATAATGACCACATCGGCACCCTCTGCCTCCTGGACGATGCGGTAGCCGCTCTGGGCCAGGTAGCCACGGAGCTTTTCGGAATCGGCTTCATTCTGCTGGCAGCCGTAGGTCTCCACATAGGCGGCGGGCACGATGCCCTCGGACTGCCAGAATGCGGCAATTTTATCACAATAGGCGAACTGCTTTTCCAGTTCTTCCTTCTCAATTACGGTGGTCTTGGTATTCATAGGGAAATCCTCCGATGGATAGTTTCTCAACTATAAATAATACCATTTTTCCGGTGTTTTTGCAAGGGCAGATGTGAGGAAATTGTGGATTTCCCAAGGGCAGGAATGGGTGATTTTGTAAACAATCTGTGTAATATCTTGCATTCCTGGTAAAAGCGTGATACACTGAACAGGTTGATTTACCCGTAAATACGGAGAAATGAGGATCAAAATGGAAAATAATAACAAAAAAGCCACTCCCGGCAAAATTGCTCTGGCAGTTGCTGCCGTGGTACTGCTTGGTGCCATGCTGTTTGGCATGATCGCGGTTGGCTTCGGCGCTGACGAGGAGATCACTGCAGAGGCTGCGGAAACTGCGTCAGAGGAAGCTACCATTCCCGCTGACGGCAATCCCGAGGACGAGACCGCCAAGGGCAGCTATACTGCCGATGACGAAACGGTCCGCGCTGCTGCAGATACAGTGGTGGCCAATATCGATGGCTACACCCTGACCAACGGTCAGCTGCAGGTCTACTACTGGATGGAAGTCCAGAACTTCCTGAGTTCTTACGGAAGCTACGCTGCCTACTTTGGCCTGGATGTGAGCCAGCCTCTTGATACCCAGGTCTGCGGCCTGTCGGAACTGGGCGAGACCTGGCAGCAGTTCTTCCTGGCAAGCGCCCTGAACACCTGGAAGAACCACCAGGTCCTGGCTGCCGAGGCAGAGAAGGCAAACTATCAGATGGATGCCGCTATGGCTGCGGAACTGGAAAACACCCGTGCCTCCATGGACCAGAATGCTGCCATGTACGGTTTTGAAAGTGCCGAGGAGCTGCTGGCTTACAATGTGGGCCGGGGTGCTTCCATCGAGGATTACCTGCACTTTATGAATCTGTACTATCCCGGCACCCTGTACTTCAACGAGCAGGTGGAGGCAAATGCTCCCACTGCCGAAGAGGTAGAAGCCTATTTCACCGAAAATGAGGAAACCTTCCTCCAGAACGGTCTGGCCCGGGAGGACAAGTATGTGGATGTGCGCCATGTGCTGATCATGCCCGAGGGTGCCGATTCCTCCGATATCCGCACCGAAACCTTTGACGAGGCCGCATGGGAAACCAGCCGCGTCAAGGCTGAGGAACTGCTGACCGCCTGGGAAGCAGGGGATAAGAGCGAGGAAAGCTTTGCCCAGCTGGCTATGGACCACTCTCAGGATGGTTCCGCAGCCAACGGCGGCCTGTACACCGATGTGACCAAGGGTCAGATGGTGGAAGCCTTTGAAAACTGGTGCTTCGATGCAGCCCGTGCCCATGGCGACTACGGCATCGTGAAGACCGAATTTGGTTATCACCTGATGTTCTTCGTAGGCAGCCGCCCTGTCTGGGTGGAGCACGCCGAAAGCGAGCTGCTGAACCTGCGGGCTCAGGAACTGCTGAATACTATGCTGAACAGCTACACCATGGAAGCAGATTTTGAAAAGATCCTGCTGGCCTATGTGGATATTGACGGCGAGACTGCTGAGGAAACTCCTGCAGAAACCGTGATTCAGGCAGAGCCTCTGCTGAATGAAGAGAACAAGCCCGTGCTGCTGATCGCAGCCGTATCCGCAGCCATCCTGTGCGCTGCTGCTTACGTCCTGAATAAGAAGGAGCATGAATAAAAATGGAAAGAGCTGCCCGGATTGGGCAGCTCTTTTTTGCAGATGAAAACGATAAATGGGCATTTAACGTACTGGCGCGGGAGCGCCAAGGCTTCCCCCGGGGGGAAGCTGGCACGAATCTTTGATTCGTGACTGATGAGGAATGCGGGCAGAAATGTTGCGATTTGTACCGTGTTTAAGACTTATTCCAGACTTGAAACTGCACGCCGACCCTCATCCGTCTCGCCTTTGGCGAGCCACCTTCCCCCCGGGGGAAGGCGTTAGGCGCTGCCGCGCCATAGCTCGATAAATTACGATTTACCGCAGCGGCAGTGTATGGAAAATTTCAGCGGAGATGGACTTAAATTCGTCGGCATCGGTGGTTTTCCGCAGGCGCTTCCAGAGCTTGTCGCAGCCCTCGAAGCGGTCATGGAGGAAGCCCCAGTTTTCTTTCAGGCGGAAGATGGCGTTCCGGCTGCCGCCGAACTCCACTTCATAGACTGCCATCAGCTCATTCATAAAGCCCTCCAGCGCCTTTACATCTGTGCCGCCGGACAGCATGCCGGGATCGGCAATGAGTCCCCGGCCGATCATGATGGCATCGATCTTAGGGTATTTTCTCTGCAGGGCTTCGGCATCGGCAAGGGAGAGAATGTCGCCGTTGTAGCACAGGGGATTGCTGCTGTGTTCGACAGCATAATCGAACCAATCCATATGGACGCCGCCGTCATAGAACTGCTTCCGCACCCGGGGATGGATGGTCAGCTCCTTGATGGGATAGCGGTTGAAAACCTCTAAAAGAGCGGGAAATTCTTCAGGATTTTCCAGGCCCAGACGGGTCTTGACGGAAATGGGCAGGGGAGAACCTTGGAAAATTTCCTCCAGAAAGCGGTCCAGCGCAGCAGCGTCCCGGAGCATACCACTGCCCTTGCCTTTGGACACCACGGTGCCGGAGGGGCAGCCCACATTCAGATTTACCTCGTCATAGCCCCGGTCCTGACAGACCTGAGCAGCCCAGAGAAAATCCTCGGAAACCTTAGTAAGGATCTGAGGCACTGCGGCAAAGCCGACGCTGTCTGCCATGGGCAGCTCCCGGTCTTCTTTATGAGTCAGCGTGCGGTGAATGGTAGGGGAGAGGAAGGGCATGTAATAGCGGTCCACGCCGGGGAAATATTTATGATGCAGACGGCGGTAAATGCTGTCCGTAAGCCCCTCCATGGGGGCGAAGTAGTAACGCATATCGATTACCTCTCAAAAGAAAAAATGTCATTGCGAGGAGGGCGAAGCCCGACGTGGCAATCCCCTCCCAAGATCCGCGCAGAACTGTTAAAGCGGCTGTTTGGTGCTTGTGGGGGATTGCCACGCCAGTGTGCGCACTGGCTCGCAATGACAGCGTGAAGATCAGATTTCAGAAATCACGGGCAAAATCATGGGATTGCGCTTGGTGGTCTTGTAGAGGTAACCGCTGAGGTCATTCTTGATGGCGGCCTTGATGGCGGCCCAGTCCCGGATGTGCTTGCGCTGGCAGCGCTCGATGGCTTCCATAGCCACATCCTGAAGGCTCTCCATCAGCTCCTCAGACTCCTTGACGTAGATAAAACCGCGGGTGATGATATCGGGGCCGGTGAGCACGCTGCCATCCTCGGCGCTGAGGTTCACCACCACCACGATCATGCCGTCTTCGGCCAGATGCTTGCGGTCCCGCAGCACCACGCTGCCCACGTCACCCACACCGGTGCCGTCTACGAAAACCTTACCGGCAGTGACGCTGCCCTTGACCTTGCAGGTCTTGCCGGTCAGCTCGAAGACGGTGCCCAACTCGCCGATGAAGATGTTCTTGGGATTCATACCCATGGCCTGGGCCAGCTTGGAATGGATCTGCAGCATCCGCTGCTCGCCGTGGACCGGCAGGAAGAACTTGGGACGGACCAGACCGTGGACGATCTTCAGCTCCTCCTGGCAGGCGTGGCCGGAGGCGTGGAGACCCTCGCTCTTTTCGTAGACCACGTCGGCACCCTTGCGGTACAGCTCGTTGATGATCTTGGAAACGGCCTTCTCGTTGCCGGGGATGGCGGAAGCGGAAATGATGATCCGGTCACCGGCGGTGATGTCCACCTGCTTGTGGGTATTGAAGGCCATACGGTACAGGGCGGACATGTTTTCACCCTGAGAGCCGGTGGAAACGATGACTACCTTGTTCTTGGGCAGGCTCTTGATGGAGGCAAGGTCCACGATGGTGCCCTGCTTTACCTTCAGATAACCCAGCTCCTGGGCGACCTTCAGCATATTCTCCATGCTGCGGCCGGTGACAGCCACCTTGCGGCCGTGGCGCTGGGCGGTGGCCAGAATGGACTGGATGCGGTGCATGTTGGAGGCAAAGGTGGTGACGATGATCCGCTGGTCGCAGTTCTTGAACTGACGGTCCAGATTCTCCGCTACCACGTTCTCGCTGGGGGTGTAGCCGCTGCGCTCGACGTTGGTGGAATCGGCGCACAGGGCAAGCACGCCCTGGGTGCCCAGCTCGCCCAGACGGGCCAGGTCCATCATGCCGTCCTTGGCGGTGGGATCGATCTTAAAGTCGCCGGTGAAGATGACAGTGCCTACGGGAGTGTGAACAGCCAGGGCACAGGCATCCGCGATGGAATGGTTTACATGGATAAATTCCACCTGGAAGCAGCCGGCTTTCACCATATCGCCGGCCTTATGGGTCAGAAGCTTGACCTTGTCCGCGATTTTGTGCTCCTCCAGCTTCAGCTTAATGAGGCCGTTGGTCATGGCAGTGCCGTGAATGGGGCAGCTGACCATTTTCATGGCGTAGGGGATGGAACCGATGTGGTCTTCGTGACCGTGGGTAATAAACAGGCCCCGCAGCTTTTTCTGATTTTCCACCAGATAGGAAAAGTCGGGAATTACAAGATCGACACCGTACATGTCCTCCTCAGGGAAGCCGACACCGCAGTCGATGACGATCATATCTTTGCCGTATTCCAGGACGGTGCAGTTCTTGCCAATCTCATCCAAACCGCCCAGAGGGATAATTTTTAATTTTTCTGCCAAAAAAATACTCCTTTCAAAATCTATGTCTGAAAACAGACAACACAAACAAGCAACCGCTTCTCAAAATAAGGCCCTGAATCGCCGTTTTTTGAGAAAACGCCTGCATAATTTTGTTATTATGTGCAGTACAAAGACTGTTATGATATTGCCCGGGTGCAGCCCTGCCCCGGCGCTTACGAACATAGTATACCACAAAAATATGAAAAAGTATACTCTAATTTGTAAAGCCTTTTTTACGGAAATGGAGGAAAAGTAGTTGCGGTATTTGGTTGGATTTGCTATAATGGCGGGTATAGTATGGATTATTATGACTTGAGGAGGCGAAGAGGTTATGAACCGGAAACTGGGACGGCTGCTGCGGCCGGGAATGGGCATCTATTTTTGTGTGATGGCGGCATTCTGTGTGGCGGCGCTGCTGGAAGAACAGTACTGGCTGGCAGCCATGGAGACTTCCGTGACGCTGCTGGTGTTTATGCTTTACATCATCAACCGCAATCGCCGGGACCGTCAGATTCAGCAGTACATCCAGACGGCCTCCAACACCCTGGAAGCCACCTCTCAGGGCGAAAGCCCCCTGCCTGCGGTGCTCATCCGTCTGGGCGACGGCGGCATTATCTGGGCAAACCACCGCTTCAGTGAACTGACAGGCTATGCCGACTCCATGATGGAGCAGCAGCTGGAGGAAGTGCTCCCCGGTTTCTCCACAGAATGGCTGGCCTCCGGCAAGACCGAGTGTCCCACCGATGCCACCCTCCACAACCGCCGCTACCGGGTCTACGGCACCACCATCCGGGCAGAGGATGCCATCGGCACCATGCTGGGGGTTCTGTACTTCTCCGATCTGACGGAACTGTACCAGATCCGGGACGAGTATATCCGTTCCCGCCCGGTTGTTTCCATCATCCTCATTGACAATTACGAGGAGCTCATCAAGAACCTGTCGGAAAGCGCCATTTCCACCCTCAACGCCAAGCTGGGTGATACCATCATGGCCTGGACGGAAAGCTACAACGGTCTGCTGCGCAAGCTGGAACGAAACCGGTATCTGTTCATCTTTGAAAAGCGGGACCTGCTCAGGGCTACGGAGGATAAATTCTCTTTGCTGGAAAATATCCACGAGATCACCTCTCCCTCCGGGCTGCCGGCTTCTATTTCCATTGGTTTGGGCGTGGACGGTGCCAATTTCGACGAAGGCTATAATTTTGCGGCCCTTTCCATTGAAATGGCCCTGAGCCGCGGCGGCGATCAGGCTGTCATCAAAGACCGCTTCAATTTCAGCTTCTACGGCGGCAGAAACCGGGAAGCCGACTACCGCAGCAAGGTACGTTCCCGCGTCACTGCCAATTCCCTTATGGAGCTCATCGGCCAGAGCGGTCATGTCTTTATCATGGGCCACCGAAATTCGGACCTGGACGCCGTGGGCGCGGCTGTGGGCATTGCCTGCCTGTGCCGCAAGAAGGGCAAGAAGGCAAACATCGTCATCGACATGGAGGTCAACGCCTCCCAAAAGCTGCTGGATGAAATTCTGGCAGAGCCCCAGTATGATGGCATCTTCATCTCCGGACAGGATGCCCTGTTAATGGCGGATAACCGCAGCATTCTGATCGTGGTGGATACCAACCGCCCGGATCAGGTGGAATGCAAGCCTCTGCTGGAGGCTATTTCCAAGGTCTGCGTGGTGGACCACCACCGCCGGGCTGCGGACTATATTAACCCCGTGGTGGTCAACCTCCACGAACCCTATGCTTCCTCTGCATCCGAACTGGTGACGGAGATCCTGCTGTATGCCGTGGAGAAAAAGGATGTGCTGCCCATCGAGGCCAAGTCCCTGCTGGCAGGTATCTGCCTGGATACCAAGTTCTTCAATGTCCGCACCGGCGAGCGTACCTTCGAGGCCGCTGCTGCCCTGCGGCGCATGGGCGCGGACACCACCGAGGTCAAGATGCTGCTGCAAAGCGACTTCCAGGATACCATGGCAAAGTATCAGATCATCCGCTCTGCCAAGCTGTACCGCCAGGAGATCGCCGTGGCGGCCCTGAATACCAGCACCACCCGGGTCCTTGCGGCCCAGGCGGCAGATGAGCTGCTGAACATTTCCGGTATCACAGCCTCTTTTGTTATGTATCCTGATAACGATCAGGTCATCATATCCGCCAGAAGCATCGGCAGTGCCAATGTGCAGATGATTCTGGAACCTCTGGGCGGCGGCGGCAACACCGCAACAGCCGGTGCCCAGCTGAAAAACACCACCGTCAAGGATGCCCTGGACCAGCTGGTGGAATCCATCGACAAATTTTACGAACAATAAAATTTAAGTGTCATTGCGAACCAGTGCGCACACTGGTGTGGCAATCTCCTAAAGATTAGGAAAACGCCAGATATATGGAGGGGATTGCCACGTCGGCCGTTGGCCTCCTCGCAATGACAGGAAACTATGATAAGGAGATCATTACCATGAAAGTTATTCTGTTACAGGACGTTAAGGGCAAGGGCAAGAAGGGCCAGATGCTGGAGGTTTCCGACGGCTACGCAAGAAACTTCATGCTGCCCAAGAAGATGGCCATTGAGGCTACCCCCGATGCCATCAACACCATGCGCATGAACGACAAGGCTACCCAGGAGCGCATCGCCCGGGAGAAGGCGGAAGCCATGGCCATCGCCAACAAGCTGCGGGAGCTGACTGTCACCGTCACCGCCAAGGGCGGCGGCAACGGCCGTCTCTTCGGCTCCATCACCAATGCCGAAGTGGCTGAGGCTCTGGAAAAGGCTGCCAACATCAAACTGGACAAGCGCAAGATCGTCCTGAAGGATGCCATCAAGAACGTGGGCACCTACACTGCAACCTGCAAGCTGGGCTACGAGATCACCGCACCCCTGACCGTTAAGGTGGTCGAAGCCTAAATTTCCAAACACACTCTGCAGGGCGTGGTCATGACCACGCCCTGCAGAAGAAAAATATAAAGAAAGGAGAAATGAATCATGGATGAAGAACTGCTTCATAAGCAGCAGCCTCAGTCTTTGGAGGCGGAGCAGGCGGTTTTGGGTTCCATCCTCATCGACAGCCGCTGCATCACCGAAGTGGTGGGCGTGGTGAAGCCGGAGGATTTCTATTTACAGCAGAACCGGGAGATTTATGAGACCATCTATACCATGTTCAACTTCTCCCAGACCATTGACCCCGTTACGGTGCTGGATAAGCTGAAGGAACTGGGCTATTACCATGACAATTCCCGGGATTACATCCTGCAGCTCATGGAGATTACCCCTACCGCGGCCAATGTAGTGCGCTATGCCAACATCGTGCGGGAAAAGTCCATGCTTCGCGGACTGAATCAGGCCGCAACGGATATCCATGAAATGGTTTCCGAAGAGGTGGGTACGCCCGCCGAAATGCTGGAAACGGCAGAGAAGAAGATCTACGCTCTGCGCAAGGGCGAACGGGGAGATTCCCTGGAGCACATCGGCACCACGCTGCACAAGGTCTTCGACCGGCTGACGGAACTGGCCCAGTCTGATTCTCTGATCCCCGGTTTGTCTACAGGTATGCGGGATCTGGATACCAAGATCAACGGCCTGAACAAGTCCGACCTGCTGCTGGTGGCTGCCCGTCCTGCCATGGGCAAGTCTGCCTTTGCCTTGAATATCGGCATCAATGTAGCAAAGAAGTACAAGAAGACTGTTGCCATCTTCAACCTGGAAATGTCCCGGGAGCAGCTGGCTATGCGTCTTTTGGCCATCGAGAGCTTCGTGGAACTGCAAAAATTAGCTACCGGCAAGCTCAGCGAGGAGGAATGGACCAAGCTGTGCATGGCCTCCGCGTCTTTGAGCCAGACCGATATCCGAATCGATGATAACCCTTCCGTTACCGTTGCGGATATCAATGCCAAGTGCCGCCGCCTGGATAATCTGGGCCTTGTGATCATCGACTACCTGCAGCTGATGCAGGGCTCCGGCTATGGCAAGAACAACGAAAACCGTGTGGTTGTGGTGGGCGAGATTTCCCGTTCCTTAAAGATCATGGCAAAGGAACTGAATGTGCCCGTCATCTGTCTGAGCCAGCTGTCCCGTGCGGTGGAAAGCCGTACCGACAAGCGGCCTATCCTGTCGGACCTTCGTGAATCCGGTGCCATCGAGCAGGACGCAGACTCTGTCATGTTCCTGTATCGTGACGAATATTATAATGAAAATACCGAAGATAAGGGCATTGCCGAGTGCATCGTAGCCAAGAACCGTCACGGTGAGACCGGCGCGGTGAAGCTGCAATGGATCGGTCAGTACCAGACCTTCGCAGACCGGGAGTGGAAGCATGCAGAATAAGCTGCTGAAATTTATCCGGCAGGAGGACATGGTGCAGCCGGGGGATACGGTGATTTGTGCTGTTTCCGGCGGTGCCGATTCCGTGGCCCTTTTGTTCGCACTCTATTTATTAAAGGAAAAGCTGGCGATACGGCTGGAAGCGGCTCACTTTAACCACCACCTTCGGGGGGAGGAAAGTGACCGGGATGAAGCCTTTGTCCGTAAGCTTTGTGACCAGTTTGACATTCCCCTCCATGTGGGTGGGGCCCAGGTGCAGCCGGGGAAGAAGGGGCTGGAAGCAGCCGCCCGGGATGCCCGGTATGCCTTCCTGCGAACGTTAAACGGCAAGGTTGCCACGGCCCACACTGCTGATGACAATGCTGAGACCATCCTTATGCGCCTCATCCGGGGCACCGGACTGAAAGGCCTTGGCGGCATTACCCCGGTGCAGGGGTCCGTCATCCGGCCCATGCTGCGGATCACACGGCAGGAGGTGGAGTCCTTTCTGGAGGAATGGTGCCTCAGCCATATCGAGGACAGCTCCAATGAAAGCGACGATTTTTTGCGAAACCGCATCCGTCATCATGTAATGCCGCTGCTGGCTGCGGAGAACCCCAGAATTGCGGAAAACCTGTCCCAAATGGCCCTGCGGCTGCGTCAGGAGGAGGAATTTCTCTCTCTACAGCTGGATTCTACCGCTCTACCCACAGTAGAGTCCCTGAAAACCATGCCAAAAGCCCTGCGCAGCCGGTATCTGGCGGCCTTTTTGGAGCGAAGCGGTGTCCGGGAACCGGAGGATGCCCATATTGCCCAGGCGGAAGCCCTGGTGTTTTCCGAAAAGCCCTCAGCCCGGGCAGTCTTCCCCGGTGGTGTCACCATTGCCCGGAATTATGACCGGGTGGAGGCGCTGACAGAACGGGAAAGTCTTGAGAAAACATGGCTGCCCTGTCCCGGCGAGGTGCTGCTGCCGGAGCTTCAGGTCATCTGCACTCCCGCAAAGGAGCTTTGCAACGGTCCCGATGCCTTTACGGTGATCCCTCAGGGGGAAATCTATCTGCGCAGCCGCCAAAGCGGGGACGAAATCCGACTGTATGGCGGCAGAAAAAGCCTGAAAAAGCTGTTCATTGACCGCAAGATTCCTGCTGCGCAAAGAATGCGGATTCCGGTGGTTTGTGATGAAGCCGGCATTTTGGGCGTTTATTCCATAGGTGTAAATTTGGATCGGTCTGCCGCAGGCGAAAGCGCGGTAACCATCCGTTTTGAAAAAAGAGATAAGGGAGAATAACAATATGGAGAATATGGATAAGGATATTCAGCAGGTTTTGCTGACCGAAGAGCAGATTCGCAGCAAGGTGGAAGAACTGGGCAAGATCCTGACGGAAGAATATGCCGATAAGAATCCCGTGGTGGTGGGCGTGCTGAAGGGTGTTGTGGTGTTTTATGCCGACATGATCCGTGCCATCAAGGCCCCCTGCCAGATCGACTTTATGTGGATTTCTTCCTATTCCGGCGCCAATTCTACCGGCAAGATGGTGGTGCGGCAGGATGTGACGGCAGATATCAAGGGCCGCCATGTGCTGATTCTGGAGGATATTTACGATACCGGCAACTCCCTGAGCTTCACCGTGGAGCACCTGCTGAGCAAGGAGCCTGCGTCCCTGAAGATCTGCACCTTCCTGGATAAGCCCGAGCGCAGAAAGCCCGGCATCACCCTGCAGGCAGACTATGTCGGCTACACCATCCCCAATGCCTTCGTGGTGGGCTATGGCCTTGACTACAACGAAAAATACCGGAATCTGCCCTACGTCGGCATTCTGAAACCGGAAGTATATGAAAAGTAAGAAAAAGTAAGGAGACCCCCAATTGAGAAACCGTAGAGCTATCCCCTTAATTGTATATTTGATTTTGCTGGTAGTGGTGTTTTCCTGGGCAGGGGACCTGTTCAGCGATTCCCTGAACCAGCTGCCCTACTCCACAGTGGTGGATCTGATCCGGGATGAGAAGGTCAAAAAGCTGGAAGTGAAGGACGGAATTGTCACCATGGAGCTGTATATTGCAATTGACGGCGAAAACACCATCCGCTCCGCCCTGGCCAATCCCGAAGCATTCCAGAGCCAGATGAGCCAGCTGCTGCAGGAACAGCATGAGGCCGGTATCCTGGAATACTACCACTTCTATCCGGAGAAAGAATTTTCCCCCTATGAGCTGATCCTGCCGCTGGTTCTGGCAGGTCTGGTGCTGCTGTTCGTCTGGGCCATGTTTATGAGCCGGGCCAACGGCAGCAATCCCCTGCAGAACTTCGGCAAGGCCCGCACCGTCCTGGGCGTGCCCGACGGCAAGAAGGTCACCTTTGCCGATGTGGCAGGTGCCGATGAAGAGAAGGAAGAACTGCAGGAAGTGGTGGATTTCCTGAGAAATCCCGAAAAGTTCACCCAGATCGGTGCCCGAATCCCCCATGGCATGCTGCTGGTGGGCCCTCCCGGTACCGGTAAGACCCTGCTGGCCCGTGCGGTTGCCGGTGAGGCCGATGTCCAGTTCCTGTCCATTTCCGGCTCCGATTTCGTGGAAATGTACGTCGGTGTCGGCGCGAGCCGTGTCCGTGACCTGTTTGAACAGGCAAAGAAGATCGCCCCTGCCATCATTTTCATTGACGAGATCGATGCAGTGGGCCGTAAGAGAGGTTCCGGCCTCGGCGGCGGACATGACGAAAAGGAACAGACCCTGAACCAGCTGCTGGTGGAGATGGACGGCTTTGCCCGGACGGAGGGTGTGATCGTTCTGGCTGCCACCAACCGCCCTGATATTCTGGACCCCGCCCTGCTGCGTCCCGGCCGATTTGACCGGCAGATCCATGTGGGCCGTCCCGATGTGAAGGGCCGTGAGGAGATCCTGAAGGTCCACGCCAAGGGCAAAAAGCTGGATGCAAGTGTCAGCCTGAAAACCGTTGCCCGGGCTACTACCGGCTTTACCGGTGCGGATCTGAGCAATCTGCTGAATGAGGCTGCCATTCTGGCTGCCCGGGAAGACCGTCCCGTGCTGACCATGGAGGATCTGAACGAAGCTCTGATGAAGATCACTGCCGGTCCTGCCAAGCGTTCCCGGGTCCAGATCCGCAAGGACCTGCGGGAAACTGCTATCCATGAGGCTGGCCATGCCGTTGCCATGTACCTGCTGCCCACCCATGATCCTGTGCGGCACATTACCATCATTCCCCGCGGCCAGTCTCTGGGTTCCACCTGGTCTTTGCCCCGGGATGATTCCTTCAACATGACCCGCAATCAGATGTACGAACAGATTGTCTCCCTGCTGGGCGGCCGTGTGGCAGAAGCTCTGTTCCTGGGCGATATTTCTGTTGGTGCTTCCAACGATATCGACCGCGCTACCAAGCTGGCCAAGGATATGGTGGCCCGGTACGGTATGTGCGAAAGACTGGGTACCGTCAGCTATCTGGACGGCGGAGAGGTCTTCATCGGCCGGGATTACCAGACCACCAAGAGCTACTCTGAGAAGTATGCGGGCACCATCGATGACGAGGTAAAATCTCTCATCGACAAGGCTTACGAGCACTGTGCCAAACTTCTTTCCGAAAACAAGGAGAAGCTCCATGCCATCGTGGACTACCTTCTGGAAAAGGAATCCATGACCGGCGAACAGTTTGAAGCCATCATGGAAGGCAGGGAAGCGGGCGAAACCTCCGCAACCGCCATGTTTGATGGATTTGAAGAAGAGAAAACCGAAGAATAAGCAAGACCTCCCGGTGAAATACACCGGGAGGTTTTATTATAGGATGATAAAATTTTTAGTAAAGAAATGCTAAAATTTCTTTACTAAATCTTTTACAAATTGTTGACATTAACGACACGCAGAGCTATAATGAACAAGACAGCAGGGTGCGCCAACATGTTTGCTGTATATTTTAAATATGCTTTCCGCTTCGGCGGAGGGCTGCTATACTTTGAGGAGGGTGTAGTATGATTAGCTTTTTTGTATGTTTGGCAATTCTGATCGGCGGATACTTTATTTATGGTAAATATGTATCCAATGTATTCGGACCTGATGATCGTGAAACTCCTGCGATCACCATGGAAGACGGTGTTGACTACATCGTTATGCCTACCTGGAGAATTTTCCTGATTCAGCTGCTGAACATTGCAGGTCTGGGCCCCATCTGGGGTGCTGTCGGCGGCGCAATGTGGGGCCCCAGCGTGTTCCTGTGGATCACCTTCGGTACCATTTTCGTCGGTGCTGTCCATGACTTCGCATCCGGTTTCATGTCCATTCGTCATGAAGGCAAGAGCGTTCCCGAAATGACCGGTCTGTACATGGGCAACGTCATGAAGCAGGTCATGCGTGTCTTTACCGTTGTTCTGCTGTTCATGGTCGGTGTCGTCTTCGCAGTCGGTCCCGCCGGTCTGCTGAGCTACCTGAGCGGTCAGGCTGGCGGCGGCGGTCTGCTGACCAACAACTACTTCTGGCTGGCAATCATCTTCGTTTACTACTTCATCGCCACTTTCCTGTCCATTGACAAGATCATCGGCAAGCTGTACCCTGTCTTCGGCATCTGCCTGATCGTCATGGCTATCGGCGTCGGCGCCGGCACCATCATCAAGGGCTATGAGATCCCCGAGATCTTCCCCCTGCGCAACATGCATCCCGGCGGAAGCGGTATCTTCCCCGCAATGTTCATCTCCGTCGCCTGCGGCGCCTGCTCCGGCTTCCACTCCACCCAGTCTCCCATCATGGCCCGCTGCTGCAAGAGTGAGAAGATGTCCCATCTGGTCTTCTACGGCGCAATGGTCTGCGAAGGCGTTATCGCTCTGGTTTGGGCTGCTGCCTCCTGCGCCCTGTTCAACATCGAGGGCGGCCTGATGACCGGTCTGAAGGAAGCTATGGCTATGGGCCAGTCCGCTTGCGTTTACAACATCTGTGCTACCACCATGGGTGGTTTCGGCGCGATCCTGGCTATGCTGGGCGTTATCGCCTGCCCCATCTCCTCCGGTGACACTGCATTCCGCTCTGCTCGTCTGACCGTGGCTGATGCTCTGAATCTGGATCAGAAGAGCACCAAGAACCGTATCCTGCTGACCGTTCCTCTGCTGGGCCTGGGCGTTCTGGTCTCTCAGCTGGATTACACCTCCATCTGGAACTACTTCGCATCCACCAACCAGATTCTGGCTGCCATCGTCCTGTGGACTGCTGCCTTCTATCTGCGTCATGAGGGCAAGAACGATCTGCTGTGCTCCCTCCCCGCTGCATGGATGACTGCTGTTACCCTGTCCTTCGTCTTCAGCAGCAACCTGTATCTGGGCGGCATCTCCTTCTTCCCCCCCATCTCCAAGGTCCTGGGCGTCGGCATCGCTGTGGTTCTGTTCGTCCTGTACACCCTGAAGGCTCCCAAGGCTGCAAAAGCTGCTAAGTAACAACACCGATTGATCGAGAAAGGAACTGGCCTATGTACATCCCACCCAAACCGTTGTCTGAAAAAACACTCCCGCCGGAAAAGCTCCGGCCTGACAGAGTCTGCTGTACGGAATACGAAGACTTCGGTCTGGGTGATGCGGCACTGTATGTGGAAAAGTTTGCCATGCCCCGGATGGGATATATCCCGCTGGCTGCCATAGAACGTGTCTTCAAGCGTCTGGCTGTCAGTAAGGGAGCCTTTGAAGGAAAAATGTACGGAACCCTGTGCTATCTGGTTGTCCGCTATGACGGCCAGGAGAAGGCCTTCCGCTTTACCCACGAGGAAAACGTGGATGCATTGCTGAATGCATTCCGGGAAAGAACCAATATCCCTGTAGGCAAGGCCTGATCAGAATAGAAAAGCGCCGCAGTCGAATGACTGCGGCGCTGATTTTTATGTGTTTACTTGGCGAGGGTGGTGTGCTTCTTGGCAGACTTCATGAAGATGCCGAAGAACAGGACGGCGAAGAAGATACCGCCAACCACAGCGATGGGGTAGTAGACCTCGTAAGCCAGACCCATGGGAGTCCACAGCAGGCCCAGGCACTCGGGGGCTGCGATGAAGTAGGTCATGGAGACAGCGGACATATAAGTGGCGGGGATGGTGCAGATCCAGTGGTTTCTCTTATTCTGGACCAGATACATGGCAGCGGCCCACAGAGCGATCATAGCCAGAGTCTGGTTTGCCCAGGTGAAGTAACGCCATACGATGGAGTAGTCGATCTGGCAGATGGCTGCGCCGATGCCCAGAATGGGAGCGGTCAGCAGCAGGCGCTTCTTCCAGTTGTCCTGATCGATCTTGAACCAGTCAGCGATGGTCAGACGAGCGGAACGGTAAGCGGTATCACCGGAGGTGATGGGGCAGGCAATAACGCCCAGCATAGCCAGAACGCCGCCGAACTTGCCCATGGTGGTGTTGCAGATCTCGAAGACAACGGCGTTGACACCGGCACCGGCGGCCAGCAGAGCCTGGGAATCCTCGTAGAAGGAGACACCGGCAGCAGCCCAAACCAGAGCGATGATGCCTTCAGCGACCATAGCGCCGTAGAAGATCTTGTAACCCTGCTTCTCGGAGGTGCAGCAGCGGGCCATCATGGGGGACTGGGTGGCGTGGAAGCCGGAGATAGCGCCACAGGCCACGGTCAGGAACATGAAGGGCCAGATGTCGGTGCCGGAAGCATGCTGGTTGGAGAAGTTGTTCCACAGTTCGGGCATCTCATAGTTGCCGGAGAACAGCAGGACACCGGCGACACCGAAGGCCATGAACAGCAGGCAGAAGCCAAAGATGGGGTAGATCTTGCCGATAACGGCATCGATGGGAACGAAGGTTGCGACAAAGTAGTAGATGATGATGACCCACAGCCAGAAATTGGCATCCAGATTTTCGGGAGTCAGCATAGCCAGCAGGCCGGCGGGACCCTTGGAGAAGACGACACCAACCATGACCAGCAAGATCACGGAGAAGACACGCATGACGGTCAGCATGGTCTTGCCCAGGTAAATACCGGTGATTTCGGAGATGGATGCGCCCTTATGACGCATGGAGATCATGCCGGAGAAGTAGTCGTGAACAGCACCGGCGAAGATGGTACCGAAGACGATCCACAGGTAAACAACAGGTCCGAACAGAGCGCCGTTCAGAGCGCCAAAGATGGGACCCAGACCGGCAATGTTCAGCAGCTGGATCAGGAAAATTCTCCAGCCCTTCATGGGAACGAAGTCAACACCGTCATTGATGGTGACTGCAGGGGTTTCACGGTCATCGGGGCCAAAGACCTTGTCTACGTACTTGCCGTAGATGGCAAAGCCGATCAGCAGGATGGCAACTGCGATGATGAAAGTAAGCATAATGTTCCTCCTCTTATTTTTTCTAAAGGGATGCGCGCGGCACCTCGTTAGTTGCCCTAATTATATTACGAAAGTATGAAGGGAGCAACCAAGAAATGGTAAAGAGCGAGGGCGGTGCCTACAAATACAAGAGAAGAAAATTGGTAAAAATGCCTGTTTCCTTTCGGGAAAACAGGCATAAATGAGTTAAATTGCATATAACAGGACGGAAAGAAATTGCAGTGCAGCGCCCAATACCACGAAGATATGGAAAATGGCGTGCATCCACTTTCGGGTCCTTCCCAGGCCGTACAAAACAGCGCCGATGCTGTAGGCGATGCCGCCGGAAAGCAGCAGCAGGAATCCGGGAAGTGTCATGACTTGCAGCAGAGGCCGCCAGAAGGGGATCACAGCCCAGCCCATGCCGATGTAGCAGATCATGGAGAAAACGCTGTAGCGGTCCAGATCAATGGCGGTCAGACCTGCTGCCAGCAGAGCCAGTGCCCACTCAAAGGCAAACAGGCTCCAGGCCAAAACCGGGTACAGCGGACGAATGGCGGACAGCACCACGGCGGTATAAGTGCCGGCAATGAGAAAATAAATGGTGCAGTGGTCCACCACCTGCATAACTTTTTTCGCCATGCCCGCAGGCAGTCCGTGGTAGACACTGGAAATGGTGAACATGGCAAGAAAGCTGGTGCCGTAAATGGCGCTGCTGACAATGCCATAAGTGTTGCGGTTCAGGGCAGCACGGAGAATGCAGGTCACCAGAACAAAAATACCCAATCCGCCGCCAACGATGTGGGTGATCATATTCATCTGCTCTTCGGCACGGCAGTAATTGGGAAGCTGGCGGTCACATAATTTGGTTCGTTTCATGGGAAATCACCTTTCTGGGGAATAGATAAGCTCAGCATAGCACACATTTCACAAAAAGCACCCTACCTATGGGGTTTTGTCTCTCTTTTGTGGAGAAAATGGAATTCTACTGCCGGTAGAGTAAGTTTGGTGTTGACAAATGTCCGCGAATAGAATACAATTCATAAGTACCACGGCTGAGGTCGCGGAAATCATCAGTACCTCCGGGGTCTGGCAATTGCCCCGGCAGGGAAAGGGCTTTTCGCCGAAGGATCTGCCTGATGCCACGCAGGCAAATTCTGGGGCTGCGCAGAAGATGCGCAGAACTGTCATCGGAATCGATGTTGTGCTGCCGGGACGAACGGAGACCGTTTGCCCTGTGCTATAAGCACAGGGCTTTTTATGATACGTCAAGAGAGGAAACGAGCTATGAAGAAGACACCCTTTATCACGCTGGAGAAGGCGAAGGAGATCCGTGACCAGATCCCCACTCCCTTCCATGTTTATGACGAAGCCGGAATCCGGGCCAATGCCCGGGCGCTGAAGGCAGCCTTTGCCTGGAACAAGGGCTTCCGGGAATATTTCGCAGTGAAGGCCACCCCCAACCCCTACATCCTGCAGATCCTCAAGGAAGAGGGCTGCGGCTGCGACTGTGCCAGCTACACCGAACTGCTGATGGCTGAGGCGGTGGGCAATACCGGTCATGATGTCATGTTCTCTTCCAATGTGACCCCGGAGAAGGATATGCGCAAGGCCTATGAGATGGGTGCCTATATCAATCTGGACGATTCCACCCATGTGGAGTTTCTGGAGCGTATTGCGGAGGGCAAGGTCCCGGAGACTGTCTGCCTGCGCTTTAACCCCGGCGGCTCCTTCTCTCTGGGCAACACCATTATGGATATGCCCCGGGATGCCAAATACGGCATGACCGAGGACCAGATGGCCGGTGCCATCAACCGCCTTATGAAGCTGGGCACCAGGCATTTCGGTATCCACGCTTTCCTGGCTTCCAACACCACCGCCAACGGCTATTATCCGGAACTGGCCAGCCAGCTGTTCCGTCTGGCGGTCCGTCTGCGCAATGCTACGGGCTGTCACTTCACCTTTATCAACCTTTCCGGCGGTGTCGGTGTGGACTACCGTCCCGAGCAGCCTGCCAGCAACATTGCCATGATCGGCGAGGGCGTGCGGCAGAAGTATGAGGAAATCCTGAAGCCTCAGGGTATGGACGATATCGCCATTTTCACCGAGCTGGGCCGCTTTATGCTGGCACCCTATGGCCATCTGGTGGCAACGGTTCTGCACCAGAAGCACATCTACCGGGAATATGTGGGTCTGGATGCCTGCGCCGCGGATCTGATGCGCCCGGCCATGTACGGTGCTTACCATCATATTACGGTGCTGGGCAAGGAAGATGCCATTTTGGACCATGTTTATGATGTGACTGGCGGCCTGTGCGAGAATAACGATAAGTTTGCCATTGAGCGCAGCCTGCCCGAAATTGAGATCGGCGATATGGTGGCGATCCACGACACCGGTGCCCACGGCTATTCCATGGGTTACAATTATAACGGCAAGCTTCGCTCTGCGGAAGTGCTGCTGAAGGCCGACGGCTCCTTCCAGCTGATCCGCCGGGCGGAGAAGCCCAGCGATTATTTCGCTACTTTTGACTTTACTGATTTCAGATTCGGTTGCTGATCGGCAGGATGCACAAAATGTGACAGTTTTATTTGGCGGCAAAGAGGCAAAATAACGATAAAATTTCATACTTTTCCTTCTGGTTTATGATATAATAGTATCAACGGCAAGGGAGCTTCCCAAAACCGGAGCCAAAAGGAGTACCCTATGAATAATATCTTATTTTTTTTGACACCAAAGGCCATGTGTGCGCTTTTGTACGATGACTTTACCATCCGTCAGGCGCTGGAAAAAATGGAGGTGGCTGGCTATGCAGCAATCCCCATTTTGAACCGCCGGGGCGAATACCGGGGCACCCTGACGGAGGGTGACCTTCTGTGGGCCATGAAGAACATGTGCTACATGGATATGCGTCAGGCAGAGGCGCGGCGCATCATGGAGATTCCCCGCCGCAAGGACAATGTTCCGGTTCGGATCACCGCTTCCATGCAGGACCTGATCGAGCGTGCGTCCCATCAGAATTTTGTTCCCGTGGTGGATGACTACGGCGCCTTCATTGGTCTGGTCACCAGAAAAGCCATCATCAAGTATTGCCAGGATAAACTGTTTGCAGAGAATTGATCCGCTACATAAGAAATCCCCGCTTTCCCATAGGGAAAGCGGGGATTTCAGACTGTCAAAAAAGCCTCGCAGAGTTCGCCGCAGATGCGGCGAATAAAATTTAAACCGTTTTTGGCCGCGGCGTGTACGTGGACAAAAACACTTCTCAGACTGCAAGTGTGGGAGTTGTGCGCCAAGGGCGCACAAGGAGTGCGCGCAGCAGGCTGCTAAAATCTGGCGGAAAACCCCGAAGGGGTTTTTCGACAAGCACCAATCCCCGCTTTTCCATAGGGAAAGCGGGGATTTTGCGGTTCAGGGGATATAAGCCAGAGGAACGGACAGATATTGCTCCCAGAGGAAGGGTTCCTCGGATTTTGTCAGCTTGTAGGCTTCCCGGACGCCCTTGCACAGGGCAGTGAGCTTGGCCTGCATAGGTTCTGAGCGGAACAGATCCCGGTTTCCGGGAAGCAGGGCGTTTTCCCACACCCGGGCCCGGTCCTCTCTGGGATAGGTCATGGAATACGTGTCCACAAAGCTGCGGGTACCGGAGGAAAAGTAACTTTCCTTGACAGCAGGGTCCCCCTTGCCGAAAGTATAGGTAAAGTCTGCTGGGTTCAGCTCGTTCCAGCGGTCCAGCGCTGTACTGCCCACGAGAATATGGGTTTCCATAAGGTGAAACAGCTCGTGATACAGCGCCTGCCGGGTGTAGATGCCCGTAGAAATGACCACATAGGCATCAGTACCGTCCAGATACTGCACACCGGTGGCGGTGTCCGGGGCGCCGGAAGCGGCATTGCCGGAAATCTTCCGTACCAGACCGATTTTCAGAGAAGAAAAATGAGCGGCGGTCTGATCCAGAATACTTCTTGGGAGATAGGAAAGACAGCTTTCCAGCGTTCTCAGGGCCTGCATAAGTCCCGGAGCAAAGGCTTCTGCTTCAAAGGTATAATCCCAAGGCTGGCAGGAGAGTGCATCCTCCCCCAAAAGAATGGGGATACCGTAGGTTTCTTCCAGCCGGTCAGCAAAGGCCAGGCACTGGTCCATGGCTTCCGCGGTGGGATTTCCGGAGTAGGGGAGGATGTATTGGCCCCTTGTTTCCGGTCGGAATCCAGAAGGCGTGGGTGTCCAGCGGTATAGGATTTCCTGCGCATTCCGCGAATCGAAGACATAAATCCAGACGGTTCCGTTGCTGCCGCTGAAAATGCTGCGGGGAATCTGGGCAGGAGGGAGCGTAAGCTGGGCGGTCAGGATGCCCTGGCTGAGTTCGTAGTAGTGCAGCAGGGCGCTGCTGTCATTCTGCAGGGTGTGGGTGACGGCGGCATGGAGCCGGGGGAGGAAGAAACAGTCATCAGGCGTCTGATGGGGGAAAAGGGCCTGCACAGTTCCCCCGGCTTCTCCAAAGAGAAGAAGCTCCAGAGAATCCATGGGTAAAGTGGCATAGTAGCGGCTGTTCTCCGTCAGGATTCGGGACATATTCTCCTGCCGGGAAAGCTGCCGTCCATTTTCCGCAGAAAAGAACAGGCTGTGCACGGTTTGTCCATCTGTTACCTGACATTGGATCACCGAATCTTCCAGCAGTAGGGCTGTAACGGTCTGCCGGTCATAGGACATTTCCGCCACGGTCCGGTGGATGCCGGAGGATAATTCCCAGGCCTTCAGAGCCTGAGCGGTGCAGTAATACAAGGTACACCGGTCTTCTGACAGAATGGGGGAACATACTGTTGGCTCTGTCAGCTGAATCCGGCTCAGAAGATTCAAATCTGAATCCAACACAAGATACCGCTGTCGGGGCGCATCATAGAAGGCAATGGCATCCTCCCAGATACGAAGGGAGGGGTCCTCCGGAGAAAGGACAAAATCCAGGGCTTTGGTGGCGGATACGGTCAGCGCTTCTCCCGTCAGCAAGGTCAGGGTGGTATGGTCCTGTCCGGAAAAGAGGAGAATATCCTCTCCCAGCGCTGCGGCTCCGATGGTTTCCGGGATGGTAAGGGGATATACCTTCAATCCACCGTCATATTGCAGCTCCAGAGGATGCTCCGGGGCATACATACTGGCAGGCATCGTTTCCTCAACGGCGGTGGCAGCAGGGATGGTTTCAGCCGGTGGTGCTTCCCGGCTACAGCCGGACAGCAGCAGGCAGGAAAGCATGAGTAAAAGAAATTTCATCACTGTCTCCTTGCGAGGGTATAGTCATCGCCCTGACGATAGTAGGGGCAATGCTGGCTTCGGGAGGTCATGATGCGGTAGACTTCATCCTCGTCCAGGTCCATCATGCAGTAATACTCCTCGAATTCTTCATCATAATCATAATGCCAGCAGCTTTCACATTCTGTCGAATACATGGGGAACCTCCAAAAAAGTTTTGAAAATCAATAAAAAATGTCATTGCAGAGGGTTTTGCAGACTGCTATGGCAATCTCCCGGTTAATTGCGGGGGATTGCCACGCCGGCCTGGGGCCTCCTTGCAATGACATGCGTTTTTACAGCGTATCCAGATATGCTTTTACATCAAAGGGGCGGATCTTTTCGTCCTTGCGCAGGTACAGGGGGTGGTGGGGATGTCCCTTCTTGGTAATGGCCCCGGCGCAGTACCACTGGGCGCCGAATTCCTCGCCGGCCTGCAGCATATCCCGGACGCAGTCGGGAAGATATTTCCGCTTTTCAATGACAGCACCCCAGGCAGCCCATACGGCGGGGGCTTCGGACAGGGACAGAACATAGCGGAATGCTTCCAGATTCTCCTGATGGAGTGCAAAATTACAGGTCTTTTCCATATCATCGGGAGAAGTAGCCCGCTGGGCATAGATGTTGAACATGATAAAGGAGTCAAAGCCGTTGCCCAGAGCGATGCGCTCCACGGATTTCAGGGTATTGTCCAGCGCATCCGGCTTGGCGGTGGAGGGGTTGATGCCGATGCAGATGAGCGGATTCTTTCCCCGGGTGCCGAGGATATACCGGTACTCAGAGTAAAAATTGGGGGCATAGAGCCACTTTTCGATATCGTACTCGTCGGAGGGGGTGTTGGCCGCTTCCAGAGCTTTCCGGAAGGTCAGCAGCTCCAGCTGGGCGGTAGTTCCGCTGGGAATGTGGCCCATTTAAACGTCCTCCACAGTGGGGAACCAGAGGCTCTGGGAAGGGTCGTGGAAATCACAGCTCTGGGGATCCCGTCCGGTCTGCAGACACCAGCCGGCGAAAGCGGTGTCCAGAAAGGGATACACGCCGTCAAAGGAGGACTGGACACTGACAGCGCTGCCGTCAGCCATATGCAGCTCCACCACAATGCTGCCACCCTGGATCAGGTACAGCTTCTGCCCCACAATATCTTTATAATAGTAGGTAAGATCCTTCTTGCCGAAGCGGCAGTACAGCAGGCTTTCGCCGTCGTAGAAGATACCGAAGCTTAAGTAGTAGACAGCCAGACAAATGCCCATCAGCAGGACGAAAATGCCGCCCCAGATCAGAACGGGGCCGTCGGTGACACCGACACAGATGGCAAGGATGCCCAGAACCGTCAGAATCACGCCGAAGATTCCGTAGCGTTTATTGGCCCGGACGGCTCTGCCGCTGCGGTGCTGGGCCTTGCTGCGGAACAGCCTGGCGAAAGCCTTGTCCACTAAATAGCAAATTCCGAAGATGATGGCGGCAATGACAAGAATGGGAAACAGTTGTGCCATAGTTTGTATTATCTCCTTTTACGTAACCGATGATGAAATCGGCAAGTGTTAATGGCAAAAGAATCGCCAGTAACCGCAGACGATTTGACCGGCGGTTACTTAAGCCCAGATCACATAGTCAACGGGGATGTCGTGTTCCTCCGTTTCCAGATGGGGCAGCATCTGGAATTCGTAGCACAGGGCCAGTGTGGGATGGTCAGGCTCTGCGGCAAGGAATTTGTCATAGAACCCGCCGCCGTAGCCGATGCGGTGGCCCTGAGGGTCAAAGGCCATGCCGGGCATCAGCACCAGGGCAGTGGTGTCATCGGCAACAGGGTCGTCGGCAATGGGCTCCGGGATGCCCGCATAGCCCTTTTCTACTTTGCGCAGATCTTCCAGAAAGATAAACTTCATTTCGTCGCCGTAGCACTTGGGAACTGCCACCCGTTTGCCATCCTTCAGGGCCTGCTCCAGCATGGGAACCGTGCGGACCTCCTGATTGTAGGGAAGGTAGCCGTAAATGGTTTTGGCGTTTTGATAGGCCTCAGAAGAAAGGAACAGCTTAGCAAGCGCTTCGCTGCGGGAAACGATCTCCCCTTCGGTCATGGCCCGTTTGCGCTCCCGAATGGAGCGGCGCAGTTCTTTCTTATCCATTGTGCTTCTCCTCCTCATGACCCTTGGCAGGATGGAACATCCGGAACCAAAGGAAAATTGCAATCTGTCCGGGAATGCCCAGCAGGAATATCTTCCAGAAATTATAGTCGAAAGCGGTCAGCAGGACCATGTAGATGCTCAGCAGGCTGCCCCAGACGATAATGGAAATCAGCGCCTTATTCCAGCGGAAATCATGCCAGGCGGAACGCAGGCTCAGCAGCACAATGGCATTGGCAGGAATTGCCACAAAGAACAGCAGGCAGCTGTACTTTTCCAGAAAATCAAAGGAGGACAAAACCACGAAGGCAAACAGCGCCACAAACCAGACCAGGGTGGAGGACAAAGCCAGAATCACATTTTTGTTAGCCTTGCGCTTCAATGCCTTTTCCGAAACCTGAGTCATGGCCTTTTCCAGCTTGCCGGGATTTCCCGGCAGGGCGTTGGGGTCCGACAGCAGGTCGTTTACCGTGATGCCGAAGAGCTCTGCAAGCTGCAGGATGGTCAGCACATCGGGGATGGACTCGCCCCGCTCCCATTTGGAAACGGCCTTGTCGGAATAATTCAGTTTTTCTGCCAAACCGACCTGCGTCAGCCCCGCGTTTTTGCGGTGAGCGGCGATGTTGGCACCGATTTGGTACTTCAGCTTCTCGTCGTCCATGATTTCCCTCCAGCGTATAATTATATACATTTTAGCATGGAAAACGGTTTTTTGCAACCATAAACCCAAAACCCGCCGGAATGGAAAATGGGCATTTATATTGCACTGGCGCGGGAGCGCCAAGGCTTCCCCCGGGGGGAAGCTGGCACGAATCTTTGATTCGTGACTGATGAGGGATGCGGGCGGAAATGTTGCGATTTGTACTATGTTTCAGGCCTGTTCCGGACATGGTACTGCACGCCACCCCTCATCCGACCTCGCTTACGCTCGGCCACCTTCCCCCCGGGGGAAGGCTTTGGGCGCTCCCGCGCCATCGCTCAATAAATTACGATTTATTGCAAAACTCCCGCTGCTCCTTTTTGGAGCAGCGGGAGAAGTGTTATACGCAGTGTCCTTTTCTGCGGATGACATCCATGACGTAATCCACGGATTCTTCGCAAACGGCCTGGCTTTCGGCTTCCACCATGACCCGGACCAGAGGTTCGGTGCCGGATTCCCGGACCAGAATGCGGCCGGAATCCCCCAGCTTGGCGGCAATTTCTGCAACAGCAGCCTGCACATCGGGGTCATTCTGGGCAGCGGCCTTATCAGCCACCCGGACATTTTTCAGCACCTGGGGATAGACGGTGAAGCCTTCGCACAGCTGGCTCAGGGTTTTCTTTTTGGCCTTCATGACCTCCATGATCTTTAAGGAAGTCAGAATGCCGTCACCGGTGGAGGCGTACTTGGAGAAGATGATGTGGCCGCTCTGCTCGCCGCCGATGCGGCAGCCGTTTTCTATCATATATTCATAAACGTACTTGTCGCCCACCTTGGTCTTGGCGTAATCGATGCCCAGCTCGTCAAAGGCCTTGTACAGACCGAAATTGGACATGACGGTGGTGACCACGGTGTTCATCAGCAGCTTGCCCCGCTCCTTCATGTACTTGCCATAGATGTAGAGAATATGGTCACCGGTGATGACATTGCCCTTTTCGTCTACACACAGGCAGCGGTCAGCGTCGCCGTCGTAGGCAAAGCCCACATCCAGACCGTTTTCCACAACAAAGCGCTGCAGCACCTCAATGTGGGTGGAACCGGCATTCATGTTGATATTATAGCCGTCAGGGTCGGCATTGATGACATAGGTTTTGGCACCCAGGGCATCGAAAACGGACTTGGCAATGTTCCAGGAAGCGCCGTTGGCGCAGTCCAGGCCCACCTTCATACCCTTGAAGGAATACATGCCCAGGGAGATCAGGTAGCCAATGTAGCGGTTTCTGCCTGCCACATGGTCCACGGTGCATCCGATCATATCCCGCTTGGCAAGGGGCAGCTCCTCCCATTTGCGGCCAAAGGCTTCCAGTTCTCCGTCCAGATAGGCTTCCACCAGGGCGATGACGCTTTCATCCATTTTTTCGCCGTAGCCGTTGAGCAGCTTGATGCCGTTGTCGTAGTAGGGATTGTGGCTGGCGGAGATCATGATGCCGCAGTCGAAGCCCTCGGTGCGGACTACATAGGCAACAGAGGGGGTGGTGGTAACGTGCAGCAGGTAAGCATCGGCGCCGGAAGCCACCAGACCGCCTACCAGAGAATATTCAAACATATAGCTGCTGCGGCGGGTGTCCTTGCCGATGACGATCCGGGCGGGGCTGTCGCTGCCGCTGCGGCGCTTCAGCTGGGTGTAATACCAGCCGAGAAAACGGCCTACTTTAAAGGCATGATCAGCAGTCAGATTGCAGTTGGCTTCCCCGCGGAAGCCGTCAGTTCCAAAATATTTGCCCATAGGAAATTACTCCTTTTCAGATTTTCTTAACAACGACTCCGCCGGTCTTCCAGATGCTGTTTTCCGGCACCACGCCACGGACACAGGAGGTGGGGTAGATATTGGAATGCTTTCCCACCACAGTACCGGGATTGAGGACGCTGTTGCAGCCCACTTCCACGAAATCTCCCAGCATGGCACCAAACTTCTTCAGACCGGTCTCCATACGGGCATTGCCATCTTTTACCGTGACAAGAGAGCTGTCGGACTTGACATTGGAGGTGACGCTGCCGGCACCCATGTGGGACTTGTAGCCCAGAATGCTGTCGCCTACATAATTAAAATGAGGGACCTGCACATTGTCGAAGAGAATGACGTTTTTCAGTTCCACGGAATTACCGACTACGCAGTTTTTGCCCACCAAAGCACTGCCCCGGATAAAGGCACAGTGACGCACCTCAGTGCCTGCACCGATGATGCAGGGAGCGCCGAGGTAAGCGGTAGGGGCGATGGTAGCTGTCTTATGTACCCAGACGGAGGGGGAAACTTCCGTATAGTCCTCTCCCAGAGCACTGCCAAGAGAAAGGATCAGGTCCTGAATGCCCTTCAGGGCCTGCCAGGGATAGTCGAAACCGGAAAGATACTCTCCGGCGAGAGAATGAGAAAAATCATACAGTTCGCAGGTATTATACATAAGGTTACCTCCTGCCGGCAGATTCCTGCCGAAAAATTGACGGGAATACTATACAATGCAATGAAGAAAAAGTCAATCGATTTGAAAGAAAATGTATATAAACAAACTGTGAATTGTGCATTTTCGATGAATAGGGGTCAAAAAACGGAGCCGCAGGTGGCAGCTCCGTGAAAAAGCATATATCAGCAGCATTTTCCCCGGTAAAAACATGGGAAAAGGCGTATCATACGTTTTTTTGTGCGATCAGTGCGGAGATCTCGCTCAGCATCTCGGGGGTAATATCCTCCCGGCGAAGCAGTGCGGCAAACAGACCCACGATCTCAGGCTTATGGCGGTGAGAGAAAATGGTGGTGGCAAAATACTCTTCTCTGGTCATGGTGGGAGAGAAAACTCTGCCATAGGTCTTGCTGCGCTTAACAAGTCCGGCTTCCTGAATGGCACCCTTCTGAAGCAGGCCATTCAGCAGGATATGAACAGAACTGTCTTTCCAGGTTTTTTCCTCGGATCGTTCCAACAGATCTGCACGAGACAGGGGCTTATCGGTACCCCAGAGGACATCCATGATCTCCATTTCACTTTTGGTAAGCTCCACGCGCACACCTCCTTGCTTTTTGTTCAGGTTTCATTATACCCCTGTTTACAGAATTTGTCAATTCTGCAATCCGAAAAAAATGAAAAAATTTTCCGAAATTTCTTAAGGTAAACGTTTACAATTCGTAAATCCTAAACATTTCGTTTGAAAAAGCTAGGAAAATTTTTCCTTTTTGGGAACAGAACCCCCATGGTTGTACCATGGGGGGTGATCAGTCTTTTTTCAGCAGGGTATCTGCCAGCATTTTTCGGACGATAGCAGCATCAGCTTTCAGCACGGACATTCCGTCGATGGTGGCATCGGTATAGGTACCCTGGGCAGGTACGTGCTGGCTGAGGATCCGGGCCTGAGACAGATAGGGAAGTACCTCCATGGCGCAGATCAGGATCTGACCATTATCCAGATCTGTGGTCAGCAGCGGCAGGAGTTTTGCGGCAAGAGGCACCACTTCTTTGATTGACAGACCACGGTAGGCATTCATCAGGGCGCTCATGACCTTGCGCTGCCGCCCTGTGCGGCTGAAATCCCCGTCGGTATCCAGCTTTCGGATACGGGAATAGGCCAGAGCCTGGGTGCCGGTGAGCAGATGGGTGCCTTCTGACAAATTGCTTCCGGTTTCTTTGTTAATGACCCTGGCTTCATCAGAACGAAGTTCGATTTCCACACCCCCAAGGGCATCAATGATGGACGCAAACTGGGAAAAGTCTACCTCCACGGTGCCGTCGATATGCAGGGCAAAATTGTGGGACAGTGTCTTCTTAAGAAGCTGGATGCCGCCCAGTGCATAGGCGGCATTGATCCGGTTGGAACCGTGACCGGGGATCTCCACATAGAGGTCCCGGAGAAAGGAGGTCATAATCAGTTCCCTGGTATGTTTATTAAAGGTGCAAAGGATCATGGAATCAGACCGTGTAACCGCCTCGTCTTCCCGCTTATCCTGCCCTACGAGAAGGATATTCAGGATCCCGCTGTCCGGGCCTCCAATGGGTTCTGGGGAAGAAGCCGATTTGGAAGAACCAAGCAGAACCGGGGAGAAGACAGTCAGGGAAGTGTTTTCTCCGGCAGAATCGGGATCAGAGCGTGTGACGGGTTTCATGGTCAATGTTCCTGCCAGCAGCACAAAAACAAAAATTCCCAGCAGCTTCATTGCCCGGCGAAGCGTGGGTTCGGATGGATAGCGTTTCATGGTGGGCCTCCCGAAAGCATCTTTCTGTCACTAAGGATATGCAGAATCCTGCCGATTATTCCAGCTGCTGCCGGATAATCGCGGCTGCGTGAAAGACAAATTCACCGTTTCGGGGGCGTTTTACTGCGTTGGGGAAGTGGGAGCGCCAAAGCGCAGGGTCTCCCCGCGCCCAGCCCATTTCCAGGGCATTTCGTATGGAGCGCTCAATATGGTCGGTGTTGCAGTGATAGCGTTTGGCAAGCTCCGGATAGATATCCTTGGTGATCCGCAGACTGGGATTTTCGATGACCATGACGATGGCATCTGCCAGATAGGAAAATCCATCGTGCTGGGCATCCAGCTGAAGGGAAAGCTGAAAGGCCGTGGCAAGCTTCCTGGGATCTTTGGCAGGAGGGAAGAAATTGGGCGTACCGCTCAGGTCGAGAATCCGGGTGATGAGGGCATTGAGATCACAGGGCTTGAGAATGCAGTATTGGATATTCAACCGCTCCGCTTGGGCGAAAATATAGTCTGTCAGAAGACTGGTGACGATGAGCACTTTGGTATAGATACCGCTGTCTGCGGCACATTCCAGGGCGCTGATGCCGTCCATTCCCACCAGCATAGGGTCCAGAATCAGAAGGTCGGGGATATCCTGTTTCAAAAGCGACAGAAGGAAGAGTCCGTTGCTGCAGAAACGGATCTCAAAACGGTCCTGCAACGCCTGCTTCAGGGCAAACTGCAATTCTTCGTTGCAGTCAGCAATCAGCAGCTTTTTCATGGTATCCCCCCTTTTTTCTTTTTAACTGGGTATAGGATACCACGCTTCGACAAAAATTTCAATTGTACGGAGGGGGCATTCAATCGACAAAAACTGCGCCGGGGGTTCCGGCGCAGTTTTGTGATGGCATTAGCCGCCGAAATAACGGCGGAAGTATTCGTACAGTTCGCCAAAATCACCGGACTGGGGCATTTCACCCTGCTGCTCCGGGATATCGGTGGAGGCGGAAGCGGAGGTGTTGGGCCGTTCATCGAAGGTGATGGAAAGGGTCATTTCCCTGCCGCCCCGCAGCAGTGTTACGGTGGCGGTATCGCCGGCCTTGTAGTGGCGCAGGGCCCGGGTCAGGTCGGTGACATTGCGGACTTCGTAGTCATCCAGAGCGATGACGATATCCTTGGGACGGATACCGGCCTTCTGGGCGGCACCGCCCTCTTCCACGCCGTCAATATAGGCACCGGTGGGCAGACCAAACTGGGCTGCAGCGGCCTCGTCGGTATTGGTGACAGTGACACCCATATAGGCGCCGGTGACATAACCGTGGCTGATAAGGTCTTCAATCAGGGGCGCCACATCGTCAATGGGGATAGCAAAGCCGATACCTTCAATGGTGGCGCCGGAACCGGTGGTGCCGGAATACTTGGCGGTGGTGATGCCGATGACCTCGCCCTGCATATTAAAGAGGGGACCGCCCGAGTTGCCGGGGTTGATGGCGGCATCGGTCTGGATCATGCTGATGGTGGTGAGGCTGTCGGTGGAGACCTCCCGGTCAATGCCGCTGACATAGCCAACAGTCTGGGTGGAGGCCAGTTCGCCCAGGGGGTTGCCGATGGCCACCACCATGTCGCCGATCATCAGATCGGTGCTGCTGCCAAGGGGGGCAGCGGCAAGACCGGTGGCCTCCACTTTTAGAACAGCCAAATCATTGGTGGCATCGGAGCCAACCAGCGTAGCGGGGTATTCGGTACTGTCATGGGTGATGACGGAAATGGCGGTGGCATTTTCCACCACATGGTAGTTGGTGATGACATAGCCGTCCTCCGTCAGAATGAAGCCGGAACCGGAGGAACTGCCCTGGGTGGGACCGTAGAAGCTGTTGGCCTGGACGGTGGTGGAGATGGCCACCACGCTGTTAACGCTGGAGGCGTACAGCTGGGTGGGAGTCATGGCACTGCCGTCGGTGGGACGGGAGAAGGCGGCATTTCCCTTGCTGAGGGAATCAATCTGCTCCTGCATATCACGGATCTGACCGCCGTAATAGTCCAGGGTTCGCTCCATTTCCTCTTCGTAGTGCTCTTCCAAAACTGCGGCGGTGGCGGTGCAGCTTCCCACAACCAGAAGGACTGCCAGTGCACCGGCCAAAAGACACTTCCAAATGGGCTTTCTGGATTTTTTCGCTTTTTTCGCCTTTACGGGAGGCTCGGTCTGGGGGCGGTATCCATATTCCTGCCGGGCAGGCTCCTGCATCTCATAAGGAGAGCTGGCATAGGGAGATTCCTTCCGTCCGGCACCGGCACCATGATAGGCGGCGGGCTGGGGCTCCGGCTGGGGAGGAAGGAGCTGGGGATCTTCGGGTGTTGACGGTGTTTTCTCTGTTTCAAATTCACCATTTTCAAAGGGTTCCATAGGAATACCTCCTGTCTGTTTTTCTTGAGAAAATGATAAAATTTACATATGAAGAAATTATGTATTCTTCGATAACGAAATATAAATTTTCCGATTTGTACCATGATACCCTTTTGGACGGCGTTCGTCAAGGAAAAATCGCGGCAGCGTTGCCGCTGCCGCGTTTCTTGGCATCCTTACTTCTTGCGGAAGGACTTGCAGTCGGTGCACTGGTTCTCGGTGGGGTTCATCTCGTGGGTACCCACCAGAATCCGGTCCAGGGAGCAGTAGTTCTCATTCTCGCAATGATAAGCACACTGCTGAACGGTACACTCGATGCACTTGTTGGCATGGCAATTCATAAAAACGCCTCCTTTGAATTTGGGTTCGCAGCTAGTATGGCAGATACGGGACAAAGTATGCTGGAAATCCTTTCCAAGGTTGCATTTTTGCAGATTTTATGGTAAGGTTAATCTGGTTTGGAAGAAATGCAGGGCAGGGTCATGACCCTGCTGCTCCGGTATCAAAAATTGCCGGGGAACATGATTTGAAAACAAACCCTAATGCACCGAATACAATTTCCGGTTACGGTGGTGCATCGGCGGGGTCATGACCCCGCCCTACAGAATAAAAACACATTGTGAGGAGAAATGAACTATGGCCAAACTTGCCCCCTCTATTTTATCTGCTGACTTTGCCAATCTGGAACGGGACATCCATGATCTGGAGCGCAACGGTGCCGACTGGGTCCATGTGGACATCATGGACGGCATCTTTGTCCCTAATATTTCCATCGGCATTCCTGTGGTGCAGGCGCTGCGGCCTGTTACCGATCTGCCTCTGGATGTGCACCTGATGATCGACCGCCCCATCCGGTATGTGGAGCAGTTTGTGAAGGCCGGTGCCGACTGGCTGACCATTCACATCGAAGCAGACCAGCCCCAGAACACTCTGGAGTGCCTGGATAAGATCCGCGCTTTGGGCTGCAAGGCTGCCATCTCCCTGAAGCCAAAGACTCCTGTGGAGGCTGCCATTCCTTACCTTGAAAAGTGCGACATGATCCTGGTCATGACCGTGGAACCCGGTTTCGGCGGCCAGAAGTTCATGGCAGACCAGATGGACAAGATCAGACAGCTGCGGGAGTGGCTGGATGATGTGAATCCCGACTGCGTCATCGAGGTGGACGGCGGCGTGGATGCAAACACCTGCGCCCTCTGCAAGGAAGCAGGAGCAGAAGTCCTGGTGGCAGGTTCTGCCTATTTTAAAGCAGCTGACCGTGCAGCATTTGTCAAGGAAATTCAGAAATAATTTGTTTGCCAACAAATACAAAGGCTCCCGTTTGAACGGGAGCCTTAATTTCCTTTTCTGGGATAGGGAAGTGGCTTGGAAAAACCGAGCAAATAGTCAGCGGATACGTTAAAATATCGGCAAAGAGCCGTGATATCTTCCATACTAGGCTCATATTTATCATTTTCCATATAGGAAACTTTACGTTGCGTCATGTTTACAGCTTTGCCAAGCTCGGTTTGACTAAGTTCTCTCTCTTCTCGGAGTAGTTTCAGCTTTTCACCAAAGGTCAATTCCATACAAATCACCGAAATAAGTCTAACATTGGGGAACGTTTCTTGTTGCAAAATAGATGGAAAACGTCTAAAATGTAGCAAGGGGGTGATAATAGTATGGATCAAACGGAAAAAGCGATGAAAAGAATCTTAAAAAGAATTGAATGTGCAGATGATTTTGAGATGGCAGAGATTATGAGAGCGTTAATATCCCGACAAAAAATGCGGTATCCAGAGTATGAAATGGTAATTGCGTCTCTATCGAAGTATGACAAGAAAAAACGTTTTGAGCAGATAGATAAATTGGCAGAATCTCTGAAAGGCTATACCGATACAAAACAGTAGCTGTTTGCATCTATGGCGCACCTTGCACGGAAACAACAGTTTTCAAACGCTATTTTCATATCGAATTTGAATCGTTTTCAATTGACAATTGATAGTACAGTATTGTATAATATATACGGAAATCCCCGGGTTTCCGCGTTAGTAAATCCAAAGACAAAAATGTCTTTTGAAAGAAAGGAAAAATTGCCATGATTTATAGTGCAGAAGTACAGCATATGTGCACCGTGGCCAAGGGTGCCTACCACGGCCCCGCTCCCATCCCCGAAGAGGGTAAGTGGGTTCAGGCCAAGCAGATCGCTGATATCAGCGGTTTCACCCACGGCATCGGCTGGTGTGCTCCCCAGCAGGGCTGCTGCAAGCTGACCCTGAACGTGAAGGAAGGCATCATCGAGGAAGCTCTGGTGGAGACCCTGGGCTGCTCCGGTATGACCCACTCCGCCGCTATGGCTTCCGAGATCCTGATCGGCAAGACCCTTCTGGAGGCTCTGAACACCGACCTGGTCTGTGACGCCATCAACACCGCTATGCGCGAACTGTTCCTGCAGATCGTTTACGGCCGTACCCAGTCCGCTTTCTCCGAGGACGGTCTGGCAGTCGGCGCTTCCCTGGAAGACCTGGGCAAGGGTCTGCGCAGCCAGGTTGGCACCATGTTTGCCACCAAGGTCAAGGGTCCCCGTTACCTGGAGATGGCTGAGGGTTATGTTACCCGCATCGCTCTGGACAAGGACGATCTGATCACCGGCTACGAGTTCATCAACCTGGGTAAGATGATGGACTTCATCAAGAAGGGCGACGATGCCAATGTGGCTCTGGAGAAGGCTAAGGGTTCCTACGGCCGCTTCGCAGACGCTGCCAAGTACATCGACCCCCGTCACGAATAAGAGGAGGACGCTAAGATGGCTTTGTTTGAAGGTTACGAAAGAAAAATCGACAAGATCAACGGCGTTCTGGCTCAGTACGGTCTGGAGTCCGTTGAGGCTTGCCGTGAAATGTGCAAGGAAGCTGGCTTTGATCCCTACGAGATCGTCAAGGGCATTCAGCCCATCGCTTTTGAGGACGCTGCATGGTCCTACTGTGTCGGCGCTGCCATCGCTCTGAAGAAGGGCGTTAAGAACGCTGCCGAGGCTGCTGAGGCTATCGGCATCGGCCTGCAGGCATTCTGCATCCCCGGCTCCGTTGCTGAGGACCGCAAGGTCGGTCTGGGCCACGGCAACCTGGGCGCTATGCTGCTGCGCGACGAGACCAAGTGCTTCGCTTTCCTGGCTGGTCACGAGTCCTTCGCTGCTGCTGAAGGCGCTATCGGCATTGCCCGCTCTGCCAACAAGGCTCGTAAGGAGCCCCTGCGCGTTATCCTGAACGGTCTGGGCAAGGACGCTGCACAGATCATCTCCCGTATCAACGGCTTCACCTACGTGAAGACCCAGTTCGACTACTACACCGGCGAGCTGAAGATCGTTGAGCGCATTCCCTACTCCACCGGCGAGCGCGCTGCCGTTAACTGCTACGGCTGTGACGATGTCCGTGAAGGCGTTGCTGTCATGCGTTACGAGGGTGTTGACGTTTCCATCACCGGTAACTCCACCAACCCCACCCGCTTCCAGCATCCCGTTGCCGGCACCTACAAGAAGGAGTGCATGGAGAATGGCCGCAAGTACTTCTCCGTCG
>ERZ1032130.26-NODE-26-length-45537-cov-11.056880_pt1 | contig 45537 bp, 49 predicted proteins | sample MGYA00517879_ERZ1032130 | MGnify/ENA primary metagenome ERZ1032130 (study PRJEB33719, sample SAMN04262597) | wastewater metagenome | biome: rural village; feature: animal feces; material: feces | host: Bos taurus | place: El Salvador | collected 2012-01-31 ...
CCAGCAGAACAGCGTCCAAAGATGCTGTGAAATGCTGTGGAAATTATCTCTTGGATAATTTCGATTAGCGCTTGGAGAACTGGGGAGCGCGACGTGCGGCCTTCAGACCGTACTTCTTTCTTTCCTTCATTCTGGGGTCACGAGTCATGAAGCCGGCAGCCTTCAGGGATGCGCGGTACTCAGGATTCAGGGTGACCAGAGCGCGGGAGATGCCGTGACGGATAGCGCCGGCCTGACCGGAAACGCCGCCGCCGGCGACGGTGACAACGATGTCAACCTTGCCCAGCATGTCGGTGGTGACCAGGGGCTGACGAACGATCAGCTTCAGGGTCTCCAGACCGAAGTAATCGTCGATGTCGCGGCCGTTGATGATGATGGAGCCGGTGCCGTTCTCGTAAACGCGAACACGGGCAACGGAGGACTTACGACGGCCGGTGCCGTAAAAATACTTCTTCTTGCTCTCGTACATTCTAAGTTACCTCCAAATTAGTCCAGGGTCCAGGCTTCGGGCTTCTGGGCAGCGTGAGCGTGCTCAGCACCCTTGTACAGATGCAGGCGGGTCATAGCGTGCTTGCCCAGGGTGTTCTTGGGCAGCATGCCCTTAACAGCCAGCTCCATAGCGTAGTCGCTGCGCTCAGCCATCATGTCGCGAGCCTTGGTTTCCTTCAGGCCGCCGATCCAGCCGGAAACACGGTAGTACTTCTTCTGATCCAGCTTCTTACCGGTCAGAATAGCCTTGTCGGTGTTGATGACGATAACGAAATCGCCGCAGTCAACGTTGGGAGTGAAGTCAGCCTTGTGCTTGCCGCGCAGCAGGTTAGCAGCGATGACAGCGGTACGGCCCAGGGGCTTGCCGGCAGCATCGATAACATACCACTTGCGCTCCAGGGTCTCCTTCTTCAGCAGAGTAGTGGACATTATGTTTTCCTCCAATTGGATTAAAATATTTTGACAAATTCAGGCGTATGAAGTACAATGTCTTCAAAACGCTAGATTTTTATACCATATTAAAAATCAAATGTCAACAGGAATTTTGAGAAAATTTGTGAAACACAAGGTAATCTCTGAAATTCTCGCAAATGCTCTTAGATACTCTTGTTTTCTAACATCCTATTTTTAAAGAATTTCGGAGGAAATCCAACCTATGCAGAAACTCATGGGCCTTGTCCGCCGCTGTGTGGACGACTATAATATGATAAATGCCGGAGACCGTATTGTGGTGGGTGTTTCCGGCGGCAAAGACTCGCTGGTGCTGCTGGTTTTGCTGGCGGGGCTTCGGGAATATTTCAACAAACCCTTTGAACTGGAGGCCATTACCATTGACATGGGCCTCGGGATGGACTACAGCGAGATCCGGAAGCTGTGCGAGGATATCCGGGTGCCCTACACCGTCGTGAAGACCGAAATTGCACCTATCATCTTTGAACACCGCAAAGAGAAGAATCCCTGCTCCATGTGCGCCAAAATGCGCCGGGGTGCCCTGAATCAGGCGATTCTGGAACGGGGCTTCAATAAACTGGCCCTTGGCCACCATTATGACGATGCGGTGGAGACCTTCACCATGAACCTGCTGTTTGAGGGCCGCATCGGCTGTTTCCAGCCGGTGACCAACCTGGACCGCACCGGTATCATCCAGATCCGCCCTATGCTCTATATCCATGAAAAGACGGTGGATAATTTTGCTACCCGAAAGGGGCTGCCTATCCTTGAAAACCGCTGCCCGGTGGATAAGACCACCAAGCGGGAGGAAGTCAAGCAGTTGATCTATACCCTGAGCCAGACCTACCCGGACCTGAAGGAACGAATCTTCGGTGCCATGCAAAGATACCCTCTGGAGGAATGGGCCCCTCAGGGACGGTATAAGCGGTCGAAGATTCAAAACTGAGAAATGGCACCGTTTAACCAACAAATGCCTCCTGTCTAGAGATGTTCCCCAAACAGAAGGCATTTATGAAAACACTGAATAGAGATCTGATTATTTAAAACGTATGGATTTATGTTCCTAATCATCCTCCCTTACTTGCCTCGTAATTTCATGTATCAGTAAAAGGATTCCTCCAACAATCAAAAAGAGGTTAGCGTACATTCCTTTATTCAGAGCAATTCTAACATATGCTCCTACAACCCAAAACAACAGTGAAATTATCCAAAAGATGTGCTGACGCAACCAGTTGTTCATTTATTTCCTCCTATTGGAGCCAGAACTTATCTCGCATGAACGACTATAAATGGTGTGCTGGTAGTTCCGTCATCATGGATAGAAATAATAATCCCGGTGCCATGTGCAGCAGCACTTCTAATTTGTTCGATGTTGACCGAATATGATAAATATCCAATATTTATCAAGCCGCCAATTTTAGGTATATAAGAAATGAGTGAACCCAAAAGCAAAGAGTATCCGCTCGGAAGGCTGTCCACTAGCTCTTCCGTATCCTCAACACTTAAGTATATGCTTGTAACCCCCCATACTGATGTATCAACATATGTTCCTTCTCCATTACGAGTTTTAGATAAATAAATTCTAGCAGTATAGGTTTTGTCAATTGTTGCGATACCATCCGTAACATATTGATTTAATGTTTGTACTCTTGCGTTGTGTGCAACGACCATTTCGGATGAAAAACCATCGATTATGGCTTGTTGCATATCAAACACTATCAGTCCAGCATTATTTAATGTCATATACTTTTCTAAATCATAGACTGTTTTCGATTCTGCGGCTGAAACCGGAAGAATGGTCATGCATAGTAAAATCAAAGATACTAACAGGCAAGTAAGTTTTTTCATAAAATAGACCTCCAATCCCAACATTTTTATACACCATTTTTTAAGCGATTTTTTCACTCTTATGTTTATATTGTACAATTTGTAATGCGGTTTGTGTTAAAGAAATGTAAATGTTTTATGAAATGCATGTATACGTTGAACAAATGAATTTCGATGCAACACTTTGCCCCCTTTCTGCGTTATCCAGACAGAAAGGGGGCAATGCCTTATGAAATTTGATTGGGAAGCACGCCGCACCATCTACTATGATTATCTGCTGTGGGAGCGGAACCGGAAATATTTTTAAATTTCCTGCAACACCTGACCCGTCTCAAACGTTATCCAATCAGAAAGGGGGGAGAACATGTGGGAGGAACTGTATGAAAAGCATTATCCCGAGCTTCTGAAATATGCCGCGGCAGCCTGCAAAAGCCGGACAGAGGCAGAGGATCTGGCGCAGGAGGTTTTTTTGAAGGCCCTGCAAAACGCGGATATCTTTCAGGACCTTGGCCCCAGTCAGCGCCGGGCATGGCTGTACCGGACACTGAAAAATTCCATCTGTGACCGCTGGCGGCGGGCGAAGCAGGAGGAAAGCTATCTGGAAAACCTGGAGCGGGAAGAATGTTATCAGGAGCCGGGGATGGAGGCGGTGGAAAATGCATTGCTTTTGGCATCCTTAAGCGGTGAAGACCGGGCACTGTTTCACCTGCGGTATGAGGAAGGTTACAATGCCACGGAGCTTTCCCAGATGCTGGGTATCCCCGCCGGAACCATCCGGGCAAGGCTCTCCCGGATGCGCACCTTATTAAAAACAATGCTGGAATAAATGGAGGAAATCAAAATGGCAAAGAAAATGATTGTGAACTGCGGCACCTGTGATGCCCGCAATGTGATGGAGGAAACCCTGCAATCTTACGAAACGGTAGCAGTCAATGCCGGTACTGTGCTGGTGACTCCCGAAAGCAAGGTGCTGCTGGACCGTTACGGTGTGGCATTGAACTGCGGCAGTGTGGTGGAGCTGCCTTTGGATGCCAAGCTCAGTACCGTCAACGGAAGTGCCCAGATCAAGGCAACAGACAGTCCTGCTGAGAAGACCTACCTGATGGTCAACGGCTCTCTGGAAATCGGCCCCGGCACCCGGGAGGTGCTGCAGCAGTATGTGGGCATCACTGTCAACGGCAGGGTCCTGCACCCGGAAAGTCTCAGTGGCTGCCTGACCCAGCTGAAGGTCAACGGCAGCATCGAAGCCTATCCCGATGATGCCATCGTGCTAAAGCGCAACGCCGTCATCGACAGGGTCTTTGCCCTGCGGGCAAAAAGTAAGCTGTACTGGTCTGCCCGGCGGCTCATTATGGTGGACTCTGCACTGGATGCTGCAAAACTGGCGGAAAAGGGTGCCCGTTTTTCTTCCAAAGAGGCAATTGTGGCAGAATCTCTGGTGGAAAGCCTCATTGATCTCATCGATGAAAGCGTGGAGATCATCATCGTTCCCGATGGCACGGCGGTCATCACCGACGACTTGGAACTGGATGACCTGACGGTGAAGAAGTACGGCAATAAGCTGTATATCACCGGTGATGTGACAGTCGCTCCCGAGGCGGAAGCTGCCATTGCCGGTCTGGAATATCTGAATATCCATGGCGATATTTCTGTTCCCGCCGCACGGAAAGAAGCGCTGCTGCAGCGCCTCACCCAGCACGGCGGAGAGCTGAAGGTCATCAAGGGTACATTGCTCAGAGGCAAGATCTCGGCCCGGATCACCAAAGCCATGCTGGAGGGTGCCGGAGATGGCATCTGTGCGGATAGCTGTGTCAATGTGACTGTGGATGCGGATGTTCCCAGTGAGCTGATCTTGGAAAAATTGGAAATCTCCGGATGTGCCAATGTTTCCTGCACCCCGGAGCAGGAGGGGGCTGTGAGCATGGTAAGCGCAGGTGTGGCGAATATCAATTCCAGGAAGAAAGAGGAAGATGGCAGCATCGGCAGTATGTTCCGGGACATCTTCGGCACCGCAAAAGAACTGCTGGATACTAAAATGGTCAATACCGGCGAATACGTGCTGTAAATTACGATTTCATTGTATAACCGCCTCCTTTTTTGGGAAAACTTTCCCTAAAAGGAGGCGGTTATGTTATGGTAAAAGGCATATCCCGGCAGGTCATTGTGGTGCAGGGAGCGGAACCCAAGCTCTTTGAACAGGCTATTTTTATTCTGAAGGACAACGCAGTGGAGGAGGGAGTCACGGACGAAGCCCTCTTGAAGGAGGCCCAGGAGGCCATCCGGGGTTATGACCGCCCCCATAGGAAACGGCAGTTCTACCTCTACGGTGCCGTCTGGGCCACCGGCGGTGCCCTTCTGACAGGGCTTGCGTGGCTGCTGAGTGCATTGTTTTGACTTGCGCAATCCGGGCAATTGTGATAGAATAAAAATGTAGGGGAGGGGCTTGCCCCTCCCGGTCATTTTGTATGGCAAAATGACATCGCCAAAGGCGATCAATTACGTTTTTTCCTGTAAACAGGATTTTTATTTTGAAAGAGAGAACCCCATGAAAATTGGAAACATAGAAGTAGAAAATCCCATATTTCTGGCCCCCATGGCCGGTGTCACCGACTGGGCCTTCCGCACCATCTGCGCCCGGTTGGGTGCCGGGGTGACGGTGACGGAGATGGTCTCCTCCCGGGCACTGGTTTATAAGGATAAAAAAAGCGCCAAGCTGCTGCGGAAAAACGAGGGAAGCATCTGCGGTGCCCAGATCTTCGGCAATGACCCCGAGATTATGGCAGAGGGTGCCCGGCTGGCGCTGGAAATCTCCGGCTGCGATTTTCTGGATATCAACATGGGCTGCCCCATGCCGAAAATTGCGGGTTCCGGCGACGGCTGCGGCCTGATGCGGACCCCGGAACTGGCGGGGGAGATCGTGAAAGCTGTTACAAAGGCTGTGGAGGTGCCGGTAACCGTGAAATGCCGCCTTGGCTGGGATAAGGGCAGCATCAATGTGCTGGACTTTACCAAGCGAATGGAGGACTGCGGTGCCAGTCTGGTGACAGTTCACGGGCGGACCCGGAGTATGCTCTATACCGGCGTGGCCGACTGGGATATGATCCACAAGGTCAAGGACCGGCTTTCCATCCCCGTCATTGCCAACGGCGACATCACCGACGGCGCCGCTGCGGTCCGCTGTATGAAGCGCACAGGGGCTGACGGACTGATGGTGGGCCGCAGTGTCTTTGGAGATCCCTGGATTTTCGAAGAGATCAACGCAGCGCTCAAGGGCGTGGAATATGCAGGACGGCCCGTTCTGAAGGACCGCATTGCCGTGGCGGTGGAACAGTTCCGTCTGTCGGAACAGGACCACGGCGAACACATTGCCTGCCTGGAAGCGAGAAAGCATTTTGCCTGGTATCTCCGTGGCGTGGCGCACAGCAGTTACTATAAAAACCAAATCACGTCCTTAAATACCATGGAGGATATCTACCGGGTAGCCAAGGATGTTGTCCGGGATTTGAAATAAATTTTTCCACGAATGATAGCGAAACCGCTCCATACCCTAACCCAAGAGGTGAAGGTATGAAGCGGTTTTTTCTGTTGTCCATAATGTTGCTGCCCCTGCTGGCTGTCCCCGCAGAGGCCAAGCCCATCCGCTGGGTGGACTTTAACATTCCCTATGAATCTCTGAAATATGCCATGGAGCAGGACATTGCCACCTTTGAAGAGGAGCAGCACCTGTCCTGGATCGATGTTCTGGCCCTTGCCGCCTGCCGGACCGGGGGACAGTGCGGCCTTGCTTCCGTGAAAAAGGCGGTTTTGGATCTAAAAACCGGGAAATCCCCTGAAGAGCTGCTGGGAGACCTGCACAAATATTACGACTACTACCACGAGGCCTATTCTGCGGTTCTGGGCGGGCTGCTGGGCAGCTTCGCCATCGAAAAGGATGGGGTTCTGGTTCCACGTTATGGCCTGAAGGCCTTCGGCCCCATTGCGGAGGGGTATCATTTCAGCCACTGCGACGATTTCGGCATGGCCCGAAGCTTCGGCTTCAAGCGAAAGCACCTGGGCCACGACATGATGGGTTCTCAGGGCACCCCCATTGTGGCGGTGGAGGGGGGCGTGGTGGAAGCCCTGGGCTGGAACCGCTATGGCGGCTGGCGGGTGGGAATCCGGTCCTTCGACGGAAAGCGCTACTACTATTATGCCCATTTGCAGAAGGATACTCCCTTCGCGCCGGGGCTGCAGGAGGGGGACATGGTCCGGGCGGGAGATCTTATCGGCTTCATGGGCCGCACCGGCTACAGCGACAGGGAAAATACCAATAATATCGAAACCGTCCATCTGCATTTCGGTTTGCAGCTCATCTTTGACGAAAGCCAGAAGGAGTGCAATTCGGAAATCTGGATCGATGTCTACGATCTGGTCCGCCTGCTGAATACCCACCGCAGCAGCCTGCAAAATACAAAAGACGGTTGGCAAAGGGTATACCCCTACCACGACCTGGATGTGGAACCTTTAGAAAATATCGTAGGGCGGGGTCACTACCGGGAATAGATGTCATTGCGAGGAGCGAAGCGACGTGGCAATCCCCTTCATAGGTCCGTGCAGAACCTGAGAATGAAACAAAACGATATTTGCAGAGATTGCATGCTCTATGTGTCCTGCCGATCTTCCATTGCTTTCTGACGCACCTCAGCCACATCCCTGGAAATCATCCCCGCATAGGCGGTGAGGGCATCCGACATCAGCTTTTCGGCAGAAGTCTCTGCAATAAATTCCGCGGCGTTGTCGTAGAACGTGTAGACATAATTTGGTACAGTCAATTTAACAAGGATATCCATGGTCATTCCTCCTGATACCTATAATATAGCCCGAATACGGGCAATTGTCAAGGGAAAGACAATGTAATAGGCTAAAGGCGGAAAGTGGGGATTTTTATGATTGTATATGACCGTCTCTGGGAAACCATGAAGCAAAAGGGCGTTTCTCAGTACAAGCTCATCAAAGAGCATGGCATCAGCTCCGGCCAGCTGGACCGCATCCGCAAGGGTGAAAACATCAACATGTACACCCTCGATACCCTCTGCCGCATTCTGGACTGCCGGGTGGAGGAAGTTATTGAATACCGGAAAGAGGAATGAAAAGCCCGTGCTGCGATGATTGCCGCAGCACGGGTTTTGCAATATGTGGGATACGGAAAAGGCTCCCTTTGCGCAAGGAAGCCTTTAGGTGATGCAAACATCGACAACCGTCAAAACATCCCCATCCACCTTGAAGCGGATATCAAATCCCGCGAAGGTCAGACCGTAGATGCGGTCGGGTTTTCTCTGGTAGGAGGGCCGGGGATCATGGGACAAGACACCCATGGCAGCCTCTCGCTTCTGTTCCGGCAGGCGGCAGAGCAGGTCGGCGGGGAACTCTACTTTCAGCAGGAATTCTCCTGCCTTGTCCGTAAAGCCGCCGGTGGCTTCGGGGTGGCAGTCGCCATAGGGAATGTAGGGCTTGATGTCGAAGATCGGCGTGCCGTCCATCAGGTCGGCGCCACCTACATGGAGCACGGTGCCGTAGTTTTCCGTGTGCTCCACCCCCAGCAGCTTCACACTGGAGAGCCCTAAATTGTTGGGGCGGAAGGGGGAGCGGGTGGCGAAGACACCCATCCGGGTATTGCCTCCCAGCCGGGGAGGGCGAACCGTTGGAGACCAGCCCTGCCGGACTGCTTCGGAAAACTGCCAGATGATCCACAGGTGGGAGAAATCCTCGATTCCCCGCAGGGCATCGGGATTGCGGAACTCCGGCTCGAAGACAATGGTGGAGCGCAGCTCCTCCACCAGACCGCTCTGGCGGGGAATGCCGAATTTGGTGGCAAAATCACTGTGCATCCGGGCAATAACCTGAATGTTTACTTCCATATTATGCCCTCGCTTTCCGCAAACAGAAGGTAACGGCGAAAATTGCCGCCAGAATCAGACTGATGGCTGCACCGGCAGAGCAGCCTAAGTAGTAGGAAAGGGTCAGCCCGCCAATTCCCGACAACAGGGCAAACAGAATGGAAAAACCATGATACTGCCGCAGATTCCGGGAAATATTCCGGGCGGAAGCGGCAGGCAGCACCAGCAGAGAGTTGAGGATCAGCAGACCCACGCTGGAAATGGACAGCGTCACCACCACCGCGATGGCGACGATGAACAATGTCTGGCTCAGTCCTACGGGAATGCCCCGGGAGGAGGCCAGTTGGGGATGAATGGCGGTCAAAGTCAGCCGATTGGCACAAAGAACCCAGAATACCACCACTGCCAGCAGTACCAATGCCAGCATACCAATCTCCGCCGGGGTGACGGAAAGAATATCGCCGATGAGGTATTTGTTGTATTTGGTAAAGCTGCCGCCGCCCATGGTGGCAACGAAGATACCCAAAGCCACAGCGGTGCTGGAAAATACACCGATGAGAGTATCCGCCGCCTGATTGGACCGGCTTCTGACGAAGCTGAACAGCAGGGCAAAGGCTGCCGAGAAGATCACTGCCGCCAAAGTCGGGGCTGCAATGCCGCAGATAGCGCCGATGGCGATGCCGGTAAAGGCGGAATGGCCCAGGGCATCGGAGAAAAAGCTCATGCGGCCCGTGACGATCATGGTGGACATCAGGCCGAACAGGGGGGCCATCAGAAGCAGCGCCAGCAGGGCGTTCTTCATAAAACCCCAGTGAAGCATTTCAAAGGGAAGGACGTCGCAAATTGCATACCAAAGACTCATGCTTTGCCTCCTTTCAGATGGAAGGCGTTGTGGAATTCCTCGGAGGCCAGCACCGCCTCGGGGCTGCCCTGCATTTTGATGCCGTGGTCAATGAGGACGGCCTGATCGGCATACCGGGGCAGCATGGAAAAATCGTGGGTGGTCATGAGGATGGACAGGTCGTAGGTTTGCCGGATTTCGTCCAGCATGTCCATCAGGGTTTCCATGCCCTCCACATCCACGCCGGACAGGGGTTCGTCCAGAATCAGGATGTTGGGCAGCGGTTCCAGCGCCAGGGCCAGCAGAATGCGCTGCAGCTCACCGCCGGAGAGGGTGCCTACCCGCTTGTCGATGAGATCCTCGCCGTGGACCCGCTCCAGACATTCCAGCACCGTTTCCCGCATACCCTTGCCCAGTCCCAGAAAGGCAGGACGGCGGCTCATGCAGCAGGCAAACAGGTCAGAAACGCTGACGGGATCGCTGGGATCAAAGGCGGGACTTTGGGGCACATAGCCGATCCGGGGCTTCTTGCTGCGCTGTCCCGGCTCAGAGAAGGCGATCACGCCCTCATACTCCCGCTGTCCCAGAATGGCTTTCAGAAAGGTGGACTTGCCTGCGCCGTTGGGACCGATGAGGGCTACCATCTCACCGCAGTGGACATGGAGGTTCACATCCTTTAAAATACTGTCGGAACCGATGCGGACGGAAAGATTCTCCACCCGAAGGCAGCAGGAATGGCCGCATCCGCCGCCGTGAATATCCAGTTTCATCCCAAAGCCTCCTTTATGGTGTCGATATTGTGGTACATGGCCTCAAAATAGCTGTCGCCCGCCATAGCCATATCCAGAGAGAAGCTTTCACAGCCTGTTTCCCGGGCAATGATGCGCGCCGCGGAAACGCTGCCGCTTTTCTCTGTGAAAATTGCGGGAAGATTGTGGCGCTCCACTTCCTCAATCAGATGGATCAGCTCCCGTGCGGAAGCTTCGCTGCCGGATTCTTCCTCCACCGCTTCCAGAATGTGCAGATCAAAGCAGTCTGCGAAGTAAGCGAAGCCATCGTGGAAGGTGATCAGCTCCCGGCAGGACAGGTCCTGCAGCTGCTGATGCCCATAAATGGCAAGGTCATCTAACTCCTGTCCAAGGACCAAAAGATTCTCCGTAAAGCGTTCTGCGTGGTCCGGATAGGCTTCGCACAGTCCCTCCCAGATGTTGAAGGCCATCTCCCGGGCATTGGCAGGGGAGAGCCAGATGTGAGGGTCCTGCTCATGATGGTGGCCCTCGTGGGTTTCTTCCTCGTGACCGTGGTCATGGCCTTCCTCCGGGCACAGCAGCTCGATCCCCCGGGAGGCGTCAATGCTTTCCTTATTTAATAAGAGATCGTCCAGAAATTCCTCCAGCCCGGCGCCGGAGATGACGATTGTTTCTGCTGCCTCTGCGGCCTTCACCTGTCGGACGTTCAGAGAATAGTCGTGGAGGCAGGAAACCTCCTCCGTCACCAGCCGGGTCACAGTGATGCCGGTACCTTCGCAAAGCCGGGAAGTAAATTCATACACCGGCAAGGTGGTGGCAGCAATCCGGGCAGGAGTCCCCTGAGAAGCACAGCCGCACAGAAGCAGAGAGAGGAAAAAGATAAAGATACGTTTCATAAGCTTTTCACTTTCCGTTGTTAACTTTCAACTAGTATCATACCACAATTGTCAAGATAAAGCAAAAGGAGCCTGCTTGCGCAGACTCCTTTTTATGTATGGGAATTAGTGGTTCTCTTTCCACTCCTTGACCTTGGTCTTGGCCAGTCTCTGGATATCCTCGGTGGGGTAGATGGAAGCCTCGCCGCCAACGCCGTAGATGAAGTACAGGCCCTCGGGAGTCTGGAACAGGGATTCCTCGTAACCGGCGGGATCGCCGAAAGAACCGACAGTGCACTTCTGGATCAGAGTAGCGGTCTCGGTGTCATACTCCTTCTTGCAGATGATCTTCTTCATGGAATGAACCTCCTTTCGTAATGTTCGTTAAGTAACATGAGTATTATACATATATTTGTCTGTAAATCAAGTCCTAAATAAGAAAACTTCTAACATTTTGAGAAAAATTGGATGAAAAATCAATTTTATATTGGTCCGCAACCGATCTCGCTTATGCAAGGTGCACAAAGAAAAATGCCGTTTTTCCGGAAAATACCATCTTGCGCAGGGGGAGAAGGAATGGTATCATAAGGAAAATGGAGGGATAGTAATGCGTGATTTTCCGATTTTTACAACAGAATATGGAGTGTCCAGCCTGATTTTAAAGGAGATTCCCTACAAAAAAGAGGCCTATATCCGTATCCGGGACGTACAGGAGGATTTTTTTCAGGAGCATCTTCATGAATGTGCTTCCTTCTGCCGCATGGCGGGAGCGGACCGGGTTCTGGCGACAGGACATGAGAAGCTGGAAGGGTATCCGCGTTATGTGACTATGTACGAAATGCGCGCCACAGCCTGGGTGGATAAAGAGAAACTGGCAAATCTATTCCCGGTGACGGAGCAGATGGTGAGCCGCTGGCGCGGTATCTGCAACGAACGGATGCGAAATGTCCCCTGTGCGGCCACACAAACCTCCAAAGAAGAAGCGGACATTCTCAAGGGCGATGCCTACTTTGTCCACAGGGATGGCGAACTGCTGGGCATCGGCTGGATTCGGGATGGGGAACTGCTGGCGGTGGCGGCTGTGAAGCCCGGTGCCGGAGAAACGGTGATGCATACCCTCATGTCCATTGTTGAGGGCAGTACCATGACACTGGAGGTGGCCTCCACCAATGAAAAAGCCATCCGCCTATACGAAAAGCTGGGCTTTCTCAAGACCGCGGTAAAGACAAAATGGTATGAAGTATAAACATTAGCAGGCAACTGCAGGGCAGGGGTATGGTCCAGCGTCATTAAGGTAACAGGATTGTAGGGTGCGGATATATCCGCACCGGTTAGCTTCGACAATTGGGTGTTTGGTTTTTACGCTCAGTTTTCGGGAGTTCCCGGTTGAGATATATCTCAACCCTACATTGGATTTCGTAACGTAATGACATTGGGCCATGACTCTCCGCCCTACAGATACTATTCGTTAAATCTGTACAAAAAAGAAGAAAATAACTTGTAGTGTAAAGAAAAATCCCTTGACATCCCGGGATGGCTGTGCTATAATACCGCAGGTGTCAAGGAAGAAACCTTGATACGTTAAAGGAGGCTTCTGATGGACGCACTGGAAATGGCACTGCTGCTGGATTATTACGGTGGTATGCTTACCGAGAAGCAGCGCGACTGCTTCGATATGCGTTACAATCAGGATCTTTCCCTTGGGGAGATCGCCGAGACGTTGGGTGTCAGCCGCCAGGCGGTCAATGACAACCTGACCCGTACAGAGGCCCTCCTTCGTCGGATGGAAGAGAATATCGGAAGTGTCAAACGGGATATGCTGACCCGCAGGGTAGTTCAGGAACTTCTGGACGCTGCGTCCGTACTTGACGCCTCTTCCGATCCGACGGTTCTGGCCATTTCTCAGCGCATCCGCGCTGCTGCACATACACTTGAGGAGTAACACATGGCATTTGAAGGCTTAACCGAAAAAATTTCCGCCACCTTCAAAAAGCTTCGCGGCAAGGGCCGCCTGAAAGAGGCAGACGTGAAGGAGGCTATGCGTGAGATTCGCATGGCGCTGCTGGAAGCGGATGTCAGCTACAAAGTGGTCAAGGACTTCACCAAGTCCGTTACTGCCCGCTGCGTGGACACCGAAGTTCTGGAATCTCTCACTCCTGCCCAGATGATCGTCAAGATCGTCAACGAAGAGCTGTGCAAGCTCATGGGCAGCGATACCAAGCATCTCACCATCAACCCCAACGGCCCCACCGTCATTATGCTGGTAGGCCTGCAGGGCGCAGGTAAGACCACCAACGGCAGCAAGCTTGCCGGTCTGCAGAAGCGGCAGGGAAGAAATCCTCTGCTGGTTGCCTGCGATATCTACCGTCCCGCAGCCATTCAGCAGCTGAAGGTCTGCGGCGAAAAGCTGGGCATCCCTGTCTTTGAGAAGGGCACCCAGGACCCTGTTCAGACGGCAAAGGAAGCTGTCCTTTATGCCCGCCAGCACGGCCACGACATGGTGTTCCTGGACACCGCAGGCCGCCTGCATGTGGACGAGGCACTGATGAACGAGCTGAAGAACATCAAAGCTACCGTCAAGCCCGACGAAATCATGCTGGTTGTGGACGCCATGACCGGTCAGGACGCCGTCAACGCAGCCCAGAGCTTCAATGACTGGCTGGATATCGACTCCGTCATGCTCAGCAAGCTGGACGGCGATGCCCGTGGCGGTGCAGCCCTGTCTGTCAAGGCCATCACCGGCAAGCCCATTAAGTTCGCCGGTATCGGCGAAAAGCTGGAGGATATCGAGCCCTTCCATCCCGACCGGATGGCAAGCCGCATCCTGGGCATGGGCGATATGCTGACCCTCATTGAGAAGGCAGAAAAGGCATTCGATGCCAAGAAGGCTGCCGACTTGGAAGAGAAGATGAAAACCAACCGCTTCACTTTGCAGGATTTCTATGAACAGCTGGTTCAGATGAAATCCATGGGCGGTATGGAAGAAATTCTGGCCCAGATGCCCGGCGGTGCTAACCTGAAGGGCGTCAAGATGGACGAGAAGGCACTGGCCCACACTGAGGCCATCATCCTCTCCATGACCCCCCGTGAACGGGAAAAGCCCGAGATCATCGGTGCCAGCCGCAAGAAGCGTATCGCTGCCGGCGCAGGCGTCCGGGTGGAGGAGGTCAACAAGCTGCTGAAATCCTTCGATCAGATGCGCAAGCTGATGAAGCAGTTCTCCGGCCCCGGCATGGGCCGAAAGATGAAGCGTCTGGGCCGCATGGGCGGCTTCGGCGGCGGATTCCCGGGGCTGTAACCGTACCGTGTCATTGCGAACCAGTCCGCAGACTGGTGTGGCAATCCCCTCCAGAGGTCCGCGCAGAACCGAAGGAGATTGCCACGTCGCTTCGCTCCTCGCAATGACAGCTAGATAGTTCGCTGAAAGCAAAATAGCTTTGCGATATAGATTACTTTGATATTTTTATGGAGGTGAAACTCTCATGGTTAAGATCAGACTGAGAAGAATGGGCGCTAAGAAGGCTCCTTTCTACCGTATCGTTGTTGCTGATGCCCGCTCTCCCCGCGACGGCCGTTGCATCGAGGAGATCGGCACTTACAATCCCCTGACCCAGCCCGCTACCGTCTCTGTTGACGTGGAGAAGGCACAGAACTGGATCAAGAACGGCGCACAGCCCACCGACACCGTTCGCGGCCTGCTGAAGAACGCTGGTGTTCTGTAAGATCCTCAAAGGAGAAGCCCACAATGAAAGAGCTTTTGCTGTATATGGCAAAGAATCTGGTGGACGATCCTGAGGCAGTCACTGTTACCGAAATCGACGACGAAGACGGTAAGGTGCTGGAGCTGCGTGTTGCCGAAGGCGACATGGGTAAGGTGATCGGCCGCCAGGGACGGATCGCCAAAGAGATTCGTACCATTATTAAGACTGTAGCCCAGCGCACTGGCGAGAAGGTCACGGTCGAAATCGTGGATTAAACGATGATGCGTGACGGAACCGTCACGCATTTTTCGTTATATTATTTTGCTCATGCAATGAATTATCTGTCATTGCGAGGAGCGTAGCGACGTGGCAATCCCCCGGTTAGACGTACGATGCTGGAATATGGGGGAGATTGCCACACCAGTGTGCGCACTGGTTCGCAATGACATCGCGTTATAGGAGCGTGTACTATGAAACTCCAATTTATTGAAGCCGGTGAAATTGTCACCACCCACGGTGTCCGTGGCGAAGTAAAGGTCCTGACCTGGCTGGATGATCCGGAAATGCTCTGCGAGTTTGACCGCTGCCGCATTGCCGGTAAGGAATATACCATGGAACAGGTGCGGGTCCAGAAGACCTGCAATCTGTTGAAGCTCTCCGGGATCGACACCATGGAAGCTGCCCAGGCTATGCGGGGCAAGGTCATCGAGCTGTACCGGGAGGACATTGACGACGAAGTGATCTTCGCAGCCGAGCTGGTCGGCATGGAGGTCTACGCGGAGGAGAAGCTGATCGGCAAGATCAAAGAGGTGCTGGACTATCCCGGCAACTCCGTGTATGTGGTCAAGGGTGAATACGAATATATGATCCCTGCGGTGAAGCAGTTCATTCTCTCCACCGACATGGATGCCAATAGAATGCAGGTCAAGCTGATCGAGGGCATGCGCAGCGATGAGAATTGATATTTTGACCCTCTTCCCGGAAACGCTGGGAGATGTGCTGTCGGAATCCATTCTGGGCCGGGCCCAGGAGCGGGGGATCATCCGCATCGATGCCCATCAGATCCGGGATTATACCGCCAACAAACAGAATCAGGTGGACGACTACCCTTATGGCGGCGGCCGGGGTGCGGTGATGACCGCGGACCCCCTCTACCGCTGCTGGGAGGCTGTCTGTGACGAAGCGGGCGGTCCTGTTCATACCATCTACATGTCCCCCTGCGGTCATACCTTCAAGCAGGCGGATGCCATTCGCCTGAGCAAGATGGAGAACATCATCATCGTCTGTGGCCACTACGAGGGTATTGACCAGCGCTTCATCGACGAGTGCGTGGACGAGGAGCTTTCTCTGGGTGATTTCGTCCTCACCGGCGGTGAAATCGCCGCTATGGCTGTCACCGATGCTGTCTGCCGCATGGTCCCCGGTGTTCTGGCAGACCCGGAATGCTTTGAGGACGAGAGTCATTTCAACGGCTTGCTGGAGTATCCCCAGTATACCCGCCCTGCCGTCTGGCACGGCCGGGAAATCCCCGCCATCCTCACCTCCGGCAACCACGAAAAGGTCCGACAGTGGCGCCGGAAGCAGTCCCTGCGCCGCACCAAGGCCCGCAGACCCGATATGTACGAAAAGCTGGACCTGTCCTCTAAGCAGGATAAAAAGCTTCTGAAGGAAATGGAAGCTGAGGATGCAGCTGAAAATGGCTGACACGGGATCATAGAACGAAAAGAACGGAAGGACGGAGTTTTTCTCCGTCCTTCTTTGTTTTCCTTGCTATTTCCTTTTGTTCCTTGTAAAATAAGAAAAAGGAGGGAAGTACCATGGACAAAATCGAAACCTTGAAGCGGTGGATCAGCGAAAGCAGCCGAATCGTCTTCTTCGGCGGCGCGGGAGTGAGCACCGAATCCGGCATTCCGGATTTTCGCAGTACCGATGGTCTGTACAGCCAGAAATTTGATTATCCGCCGGAGACCATCATCAGCCACAGCTTCTATGAAAGAAAGCCGGAATACTTCTTCCGGTTCTACCGGGAAAAAATGCTGCCCCTGGGGTTTGAACCCAACATCACCCACAAGGTGCTGGCAGCCTGGGAGCAGCAGGGAAGGCTTTCTGCTGTGGTGACCCAGAATATCGACGGCCTTCACCAGAAAGCGGGCAGTAAAAAGGTCTATGAGCTTCATGGCTCCGTTCTGCGCAATTACTGCACCCGCTGCGGAAAATTCCACAGTGCGGAGTTTGTCAAAGATGCCCCCGGCGTGCCAAAATGCGACTGCGGCGGCACTGTAAAGCCGGATGTGGTGCTTTATGAAGAAAGCCTGGACCAGAATACCATCGAAAAATCCGTCCGGGCCATCTACAATGCGGACCTTCTCATCGTAGCGGGCACCAGCCTGACCGTATACCCGGCGGCAGGTCTCATCAACTACTACCGGGGCAACCGCCTGGTTCTCATCAACCGGGATGCCACCCCCTACGACAATCAGGCAGACCTGGTCTTCCACGAAAGCCTGGGCAGTATCTTCTCTCAATTGTAACCATTCAGGGCGGGGAAAAAATCCCCGCCCTCAGGCCGTCGAAAATCCCCTTTGGGGCTTTTCGACGGTTTTTTTGCAGTCTGCTGCGCGCATAATTTGTTCGTCGAAGACGAACAAATTCCACACTTGCAGCCTGATAGGTGTTTTCGTCCACGTACACGCCGCGGCCGAAAACGATTTGGATGGGTTTGCCGCTTGCGCGGCAAATTCTGCGAAGTCTTTTGGAGCAGTCTGAAGGCGGGGAAAACTCCCCGCCCTGGTGCTTATTTTTTCAGATTTTTTCGGTCGGAATACATACGGAACACCGTAGAACCCAACAGAATGCCCACTGCCATGATGCCGGCGATGGCGGCGGTGAACATGCCCTTGCTGGCGAACAGGTCCATCTGTCCCTGGACGGCGTAGTTCATGGTGTAGTACACACCTGCGCCGGGAATCATGGGGAAAATGGAGATAACCAGATAGGAAATGGCCGGATATTTGCGAATACGGGCCATGACCTCGGAGTACACAGAGGAGAACAGCGCGGACCAGAAATAACCGCTGAGCTCACTGCCTGTCAGCTCCAATGCGATCAGATAAACTGCCCAGGACAATGCGCCGCCCAGGGCACACAGGGAAACACCGAAGCCGTGAATGTTAAACTGGATGGCAAAACCGATGCAGCCTACAAAGGCAAACAGGCATTGCGCCACCATGGAATAGGGGATTCCTGCTGTGGAAACCGGGGTTCCCCAGAGGTAAGATGCCACATTCCAGGCCGAAGCGGTGCCCAACACGATGGCAGCGGCCACCAGAAGGACCTGCACGATTCGGTTGATGCCGGAATTGGTATCTCCGTAAATAATATCCCGCATGGCGTTGGTAAACAGCAGACCCGGCACCAGAATCATCAGTGCGCCGATGGTGACGGCATCGGGATTCTGGCTGATGCCGACAGCACCCATGGCGTAAGCCAGCAGGGCCATCAGAAAGGCGCTGGCGATGGTTCGGAAGAACTGGTTTGCTTTGCGTTTATCCAAAAAAGCGTTGACCAGCCCGATGAGCATGCCGCAGATACCGGCACACAGGGCATCCACCGCGTTTCCGCCGAAGAACAGGCCGTAGCCCGCGCCGCCGAGGAAACACCCCAAATACTGCATGGGAACAGAATAGCTGAGGAGCCCCTGACGCACAAAGTCAAACCAGCCCAGTCCTGCGGAAGGTTCCGGCTTGCGGTTGCAGAAAGCCCGGCTCAGGGCGCTGAATTTTTCCACAGCGTCCAGATTGTTTCCGTGGTGGCCGATGCGGCGCATCCGGGTGATGGGCTTGCCATCCTCTGTCAGGATGGATACCACCAGATAATTGGGAATGGCAAAGACTTCTGCCGTTACCCCATAGGCTGCCAGACACCGGCTGATGCTTTCCTCCACCCGGAAGGTCTCCGCACCTGCCATGGCAAGCTCATAGCCCAGGTCTGTTGCCATGTCCAGTAAGGTATTGTAATCCATAAAAAATACCTCGAAACATAAGATAGGTTCAGTATAGCATACAAATGGAAAAAGAAAAGAGAAAAGTTTGCGGTTATGACATGTTTTCCAGACAGCAGGGGTCTGATTCCATCATAAAGCAGCAGGGCTCCTGGTCCTTGCTGCGCAGATATTCTGCACCCCAGTCCCGCATGGCGACCAGAATGGGCATCAGGCTCCGTCCGGTGTCCGTCAGGGAATATTCCACCTTAGGCGGGATCACGGGATATACCTCCCGGTGGACCAGCGCCTGGGCTTCCAGTTCCCGCAGCTGTTGGGTCAGCATTTTCGGTGTAGCCTTGGGAATACGCTGCCGCAGCTGGGAGAACCGCAGAATGCCGTCAGATAAATGCCACAGGATCAGGGCTTTATATTTGCCGCCAATGAGATCCAGCGTTGCCTCTACAGGGCAGTTGTCTTTGTTTTCCATACCCTTCCTCCTGATTATTTGCAGGGTCGATTAGGGAATCATCCCTGCTTACACTACATAGTACCCAAAAGGGTAGTATCGCACAAAATAGTACATACTTGCGATTTTGCTATCGTGTGGTAAAATAATAGCACAAGATGGGAGAAGCGTCAATTCCTATTGATTTTTCTCCGGAAATCATGGATAATAATTGTAGAAATGAGGGATGCCTATGAAGCTGAAATTCAATGTCACCGGCATGACCTGTGCCGCCTGTTCCGCCCGTGTGGAAAAGGTAACGAAGGCTGTTTCCGGTGTGGAAAAGGCAGAGGTCAACCTGCTGGCAGGCACTATGCAGGTGGAAGCGGAAAGCGAGGCCGTTACCGCTGCCATTATCACTGCCGTCACCAAGGCGGGCTACGGTGCTTCGGTGCCTGGCGAAGCCAAGGTTGTGAAGAAAGAAGAAAAGAATCCGGCAGAGGATGCTCTGAAGGAAATGAAGAAGCGGATTATCGGCTCGTCCATCTGTCTGGTGATCCTGATGTATTTTACCATGGGCCATATGGTAGGCCTGCCGGCCCCTCACTGGTATCATGGAGTGGAAAATGCCCTTGTGGCGGCACTGCTGCAGTTCTTCCTGACCCTGCCGCCTGTGTATTTAAACCGGGTCTACTACAGCCGGGGCCTGAAAGCGCTGTGGAACAAGGCCCCCAATATGGACTCCCTTATTGCAGTGGGTTCCATTGCATCTCTGGTGTATGGCGTGGCAGCCCTGTTCCGCATGGCCTGGGGAATGGGCCACGGAGATTGGGACGTTGTGAAGCTGTACAGCGAAAACCTGTACTTTGAATCTGCCGCCATGATCCTGACCCTCATCACCCTGGGTAAATTCCTGGAGACCCGGGCAAAGGGCCGCACCGGCGATGCCATCCGTGCCCTGATGGACTTAAGCCCCAAGACGGCTACCGTCCGCCGGAATGGAGCAGAACTGGAAATTGCCGTGGAAGAGGTCAAGCTGGGAGACACCGTCATCGTCCGCTCCGGCGGCAGCATTCCCGTAGACGGCACTGTGCTGGAGGGCCGGGCCTCTGTGGACCAGAGTGCCCTCACCGGCGAAAGTGTGCCCGTGGAAAAGCTTCCCGGCGACAGTGTTGCTGCCGCTACCATCAATACCGAAGGCTATCTGGAATTCCGGGCAGACAAGGTGGGCGAAGATACCACCCTGGCCCAGGTGATCCGCATGGTGGAGGAAGCCGGCGGGTCTAAAGCCCCCATTGCCCGATTGGCGGACAAAATTGCGGGCATTTTCGTTCCTGTGGTCATGTCCATTGCGGCAGTTACCTTTGCTGTTTGGATGCTGGCTGGCTACGGCCTGGAATTCAGCCTGAACTGTGCCATTTCTGTGCTGGTGATCTCCTGCCCCTGTGCCCTGGGCCTTGCTACTCCGGTTGCCATTATGGTGGGCACCGGACGGGGCGCCCAGATGGGTGTGCTCTTTAAGAATGCTGAGGCGCTGGAAAACCTCCACCACATCGATACCGTAGTTCTGGACAAGACCGGAACCCTTACCACCGGCAAGCCGGAGGTCACCGACATCCTCCCCTGCAAGGCCAATACCGGCGACCTCATGCGGATCGCTTCCGCACTGGAAAGCCGCTCCGAGCATCCTTTTGCCAAGGCGATCCTCAAGAAAATGGGCAGCAATGCCTACCCGGAAGTTGCGGATTTTGAGACCCTTCCCGGCCGGGGTGTGGCGGGAACGGTCCGGGGTATCCGCTGCTACGGCGGCAACGGACGGCTGATGCAGGAACTGGGCATTTCCGTTCCTGATTACCCCGAACTGGCAGCGGAGGGAAAGACCCCGCTGCATTTCGGCAATGAAAAAGGGGAGTACCTTGGCACCATTGCCGCTGCCGATGTGCTGAAACCGGATTCTCAGGCTGCTGTGAAAGCTATGCAGGCGCTGAAGCTGGATGTTGTGATGCTCACCGGCGACAACGAAGCCACCGCCAGGGCCATCGCTGCCAAGGCAGGCATCACCCATGTGATCTCCGACGTGCTGCCCACCGACAAGGCAGGCGCGGTGATGAAACTCCAGTCCGAGGGACACCGTGTTCTGATGGTAGGCGACGGCATCAACGATGCTCCCGCATTGGTCATGGCGGATGTGGGTATGGCCATCGGTGCCGGCACTGACATTGCCATGGAATCTGCGGATGTGGTCCTGATGAACAGCACCCTGTCCGCTGTCAGCGGAGCCATCGAACTGAGCAAGGCCACCATCCGCAATATCCGGCAGAACCTGTTCTGGGCCTTCTTCTATAACACCCTGGGTATCCCGCTGGCTGCCGGTGCCCTGTATCTGCCCTTTGGCCTGACCTTGAGCCCCATGATCGGCGCTGCTGCCATGAGTATGAGTTCCGTTTTCGTGGTAACCAATGCCCTGCGTCTGCGGCTGTTCAGGACCAGGATCGAGCCCCCCATTTCCTGCGTTTGTGAACAGACTGCGGAAGAACTGACCATCGGGGAAGAGATACTTCCCGAACTGGTGATCCATGTGAACGGCATGATGTGTCCCCACTGCACCGCTGCCGTGGAAAAGGCTTGCCTGAGCGTACCCGGTACCGTCAAGGCAGTGGCAGATCTGGAAAAGAAGCAGGTGACCGTCACCGGAACTGCCGACTATGAAGCGCTGAAAAAGGCAATCATTGCAGAAGATTACGAGGTGGTTGACCCGGTAAAGGCGGACACCAGAGTGATCCGGGTGAATGGTATGATGTGTTCTCACTGCACCGCCGCCGTGGAGAAGGCCTGCCTCAGCGTTCCCGGAACGGAAACCGCCGTGGCGGATCTGGAAGCAAAAACCGTTACTGTAACCGGCACTGCCGATTACGAAGCACTGAAAAAAGCCATCCTTGCAGAAGATTATGAAGTTGTGGAGGGTTAAATTATGAGAACGGATTTCTGGTATGATTCCAAGGGCGCAGGCAAGATCCATGCCTGCCGCTGGACCCCCGAGGGCCAGCCCAAAGCTGTGGTGCAGATCGTTCACGGAATTGCCGAGTTTGTGGAGCGCTATGACGATTTTGCCAATTTCCTGACCGGTCATGGGATTGCTGTGGTTGGTGAGGATCATATGGGCCACGGCCAGTCCATCAACGGTGACGGCATTCAGGGCTATTTCCACGGAGGCTGGTTTACTGCCATTGAAGACACCATGCAGCTGATGCGCGACACCATGGAAGCCTATCCCGGTGTGCCCTATATCCTCTTCGGTCACTCCATGGGCTCTTTCATGGCCCGGACCATCCTGTGCAAATACCCCGCCTCCGGCATTCATGCCGCCATTATCTGCGGCACCGGCTGGCAGCCCAGCTTTGCACTGCCCGCCCTGATCAAAGTGGTGGAGGGCATCTGCAAAAAGACCGGGGAGTCCAATCCCAATGAGACGCTGCAGGGTATGGTTTTCGGCAGCTACAACAAAAAGGTGGAGCATCCCCGCACTCCCTTCGACTGGCTGACCCGGGATGCCAAAATCGTGGATGATTACATTGCCCATCCTCTGTGCGGCTTCACAGCCTCCTGCGGACTGCTGCGGGAGATGCTGAAGGGTATCCACTACATCCAGCAGAAGAACAATCTGGCTGCAATGAATAAGGACCTGCCTGTCTTCTTCATCGCCGGCGGTGACGACCCCGTAGGTCCCTACGGCAAGGGCGTTCAGAAGTGCGCCGATACCTTTGTATCTGTGGGTATGACAGATGTAAAAACCAAAATCTACCCCCTGTGCCGCCATGAGATCCTCAATGAGATCAACAAAGAGGAAGTCTATGAGGATGTGCTGCGCTGGATTCAGACAAAGCTTTAAAATGATATAAAAGTCCGTTTTATTGGACTTGGTGAATTGTAGAATAAAGTCACAAACCAAGAACGAAAGGTTGATGGCTATGATTCAGATTCGCTACGTCCACGGACATATTCAGGTTTATGATGGTAACGGCAAGTTCCTGTTCTCTGCCGACAGCGAACGGGAAGCCAGAGAGGAATTGGCATATTATGAGGAATTTGCGGCTTGATGTCTGCTATGACGGTACCCGCTATCGGGGCTGGCAGCGGCTGCCGGGAAAAGATGACACCATTCAGGGCAAACTGGAAACTGCCCTGTCCCGCATTTTGGGAGAGCCCATCGAAATCAGCGGCAGCGGCCGCACCGATGCCGGGGTCCATGCCCGGGGACAGGTGGCGAATTTCCACTGCGAAAGCACCATGCCCGCCGCCGAGATTCTGGAAAATCTGCGGCGGTATCTGCCGGAGGATATCGGCATATACTCCTGCAGGGATGTCTCTCCCCGGTTTCATGCCCGGCTGAACGCAAAGGAAAAGACCTATCTGTACCGCATCTGGTACAGCGATGCGCCCTGTGTCTTTGACCGCCGGTATGTGGCGGTAATGCGGGAAAAATTTGATCTGGGTGCTATGGAGCAGGCAGCCCAGCTGCTGCGGGGAGAACACGATTTTTCCGCATTCTGCGGCAACGCCAAAATGAAGAAATCCACTGTCCGATTTATCCGTTCCATTGAGATTCAAAAGGACGAAAACGAACTGCGGCTGTATTTCACCGGTAACGGCTTTCTGCACAACATGGTGCGGATTCTGGTGGGAACGCTGGTGGAAGTGGGCAGGGGAGAACGGCAGCCGGAGTCCATTCCCGAACTCTTTGGCGGGAAACGGGCAGAGGCAGGCTTTCTGGCCCCGGCACAGGGCCTTTGCCTGATGGAGGTACAATATTGAACATTCAGATTTTCGGAAAATCCAAGTGCTTTGACACGAAAAAAGCCGAGCGGTATTTCAAAGAACGCCGCATCAAATTTCAGTCCATTGACCTGAAAAAATATGGTATGTCCGGTAAAGAATTTGACAGTGTTCTCCGGGCGGTGGGGGGCATCGACAACCTCATCGACTGGGACAGCAAATCTCCGGATATCACCCTGATGAAGTACATGGATGACAAAATCGCAAAAGAGGATAAAGTCTTCGACGATCCCATGCTGATGAAGACCCCGGTGGTCCGCAATGGAAAACAGGCCACCGTAGGCTACTGCCCCGAAATTTGGGCCACCTGGGAATAAATCGTAATTTATCGATATGTATCGAATAACGTATGTCATTGCGAGCCAGTGCGCACACTGGCGTGGCAATCCCCACCAAAGGTCCGCGCAGGACCATAAAACGATACATTCCGGAAACTTGCAGGGGATTGCCACGTCGGGCTTCGCCCTCCTCGCAATGACATCTATCTTTTGAGAGCCCGACAAATGCCCATTTGTCGATCGATCAGCACACTACAAAAGCAGTTCCTTATTACAAGGGACTGCTTTTTGTCGTTTTGTGCAAAATCCGATAACTTTTATCTTGCAGTATCCACAGAAAAGTGGTAGACTAGGAGGATGCAATGACCAGACTGGCAGAGGGAATGAACCGTCTTTTGTGGGGTGCCCCGGCCCTGATCCTGATTCTGGGGGTGGGGCTCTATCTGACGATCCGGCTGGGCGCGGTGCAGCTGACCCTGTTTCCACGGGCGGTGAAGGCCTTTTTCGCCCAGCTGCGCAAGCGTGGCGGTGGGGAGGGAGTCTCCTCCTTTCAGGCTATGTGCACGGCTCTCGGGGCCACGGTAGGCACCGGGAATCTGGTGGGGGTGGCAGGCGCCATCTGCCTTGGGGGTCCCGGGGCCATATTCTGGATGTGGCTGTGCGGATTGCTGGGAATGGTGACCAAGTTTGCGGAAGCGACCTTGGCTGTTCGCTATCGGATAAAAGCAAAGGACGGCTGGCGGGGTGGCCCTATGTACACCATGCTGGGCGGTTTGGGTAGCCGCTGGATGCCTGCCGCAAAGCTGTATTGCATGTTTGGTGTCATCGCAGCCTTTGGGGTGGGGAATGCCACCCAGATTAACGCCATCACCACCAGTGTCCGGGGGCTTCTGCCCATACAGAGTTGGATTCTGGGTCTGTTTCTGGCAGCCCTGGTTGCAATTCTGCTTTTTGGCGGAGCTGCGTCCATCGGTGCCGCAGCGGAAAGACTGGTGCCCTTTGCTGCAGGAGGCTATATCCTGCTGTGTGCCGGGGTGCTGGCGGTGAAAGCCCAGGCCATACCTGGGGCGTTCTTCAGCATTCTGCAGGGTGCTTTTTCTCCCCGGGCTGTCACAGGAGGTGCTTTGGGAAGCGCCTTTCAGGCTTTGCGCATCGGCTGTTCCCGTGGGGTCTTTACCAACGAAGCCGGAATGGGCACGGCTTCCATAGCCCATGGGGCGGCAGAGGTGGACCACCCCTGTCAGCAGGGGCTTATGGGAATGATGGAGGTGTTTCTGGACACCATTGTCATCTGCACCCTGACCGCGCTGGTAATTCTGGTCAGCGGTGTGCCCATTCCCTACGGAAAAGATGTGGGAGGCGAACTGACCACGCAGGCCTTTTCTTCTGTCTTTGGAACCGGCGCGGTGGTGTATCTGACCCTGTCGCTGATCCTCTTTGCCCTTGCGACCATCTTAGGCTGGGGACTGTACGGTGCCCGGTGCGCGGAATTTCTTTTCGGACCAAAGTCGTGGAAATGGTTCGCCCTTGCTCAGACTGCCATGGTGCTTTTTGGCGCAGTGGCGGATACCGGTGCTGTCTGGGCTTTGGCAGAAACCGTTAACGGCCTTATGGTCCTTCCCAATCTGATTACCCTGGCGGCACTGACCCCGGAACTGTGCCGCCTTACGAAAGAATATAAAAAATCCCGGTGAAGCCTTCACCGGTGGAGGTAAGTATGCAGATTTCCATTAACGCAAACCGCTGTGAGCCCTCTCCCATGCGGAAATTCCACCCTCTGGCAGTGGCTGCCAAGAAAGAGGGTAAAAAGATCTACCATCTGAACATTGGCCAGCCCGACCTGCCCACCCCCGAGGCCTATTATGAGGCCATCCACGCTTTTGCAGACCGTACCTTGGAATACGAAGCTTCTCCCGGTCGTCCGGAACTGATTGGCGCTGTCAAAAAGTATTACGCCGATCTGGGCGTGGAGCTGGAAGATAACGATGTGCTGATCACCACCGGCGGCAGCGAGGCTCTGCTCTTTACCTGTCTGTCTATTCTGGACCCCTATACCGAGGTCATCATCCCCGAGCCCTACTATCCCAACTACACCACCTTCGTCCATGCTGCCGGCGGTGTTATCCGCGCTCTGCCCACCAATCCCTGGGAAGGCTACCGCTATGCCGACCGCAAGCGGATCGAAAGCCTGATCACCCCCAACACCCGGGCCATTATGATTACCAATCCCGGTAATCCTACCGGCGTGGTGCTGAATCAGGAAGAAATGCGGATGATTGCCGATGTGGCAAAGGAACACAACCTGTTCCTGATCTGCGATGAGGTATACCGGGAATTTTGCTACGACGATAAGTTCGGTGTGCCCACCATGGCCCACTTCCGGGATATCGACGAAAACCTGGTTATTATCGACTCCGTATCCAAGCGGTTCTCCGCCTGCGGAGCCCGGGTGGGCTGCGTGGTGACCCGGAACAAGCAGCTGCAGGCAGCGCTGCTGAAATTCTGCCAGTCCCGTCTGGCGGTTGCCACCGTAGACCAGGTGGGTGCGGCTGCTCTGTACTCCGTAGACCATGAATTTTTCCGGGTCTGCAAGGAGGAATACCGCAAGCGCCGGGATGCCGTCATCAAGAAGCTGCGGAGAATCCCCGGTGTGGTGGTGGAGGAGCCTATGGGTGCTTTCTATGTCATGGCCAGCCTGCCGGTGGATAATGCAGACAAATTCCAGCGCTGGCTCCTGGAAAAGTTCAACGACCATGGCGACACCGTCATGTTTGCCCCCGGCGCGCCTTTCTACGAAACGCCGGGTAAAGGCATCAATGAGGTGCGCATCGCCTATGTTCTGAAGCAGCAGGACCTGGAGCGGGCCATGGATGTATTGGCCCGGGGCATTGCCATCTACCAGAAGCAGGTCATGGAAGTGAAACCGGAGCCTGTGGATAAATAATGAAGAAAACGAGGTGTGTGATGCACCTCGTTTCAGACTGTTGAAAAAGCTTCGCAGAATTTTTCGTGTAAGCGAAAAACAAAGTCTAAAACATTTTGTGTCAGGGCGTGTACCTGACACAAAATACTTCTCAGGCTGCAAGTGTACGAGTTGTGCGCCAACGGCGCACAAGGAGTGCGCGCAGCAGACTGCAAAAAACTGGCGGAAAAGGCCGCAGGCCTTTTTCGACAAGCTGAAACGAGGTGTGTGATGCACCTCGTTTTTTGCTGTAAAAAGGTCCAATGATCTGCTCTGGGTTTCGACTGCATCTTTTCCTCTGGGAACGTATACTGTCCATACCAATTTGGGAAAGGGGAACCGTGGATGTTTCAAAAATGGAGCACGCTTTTCTTTGCCGGGGTGCTGGCTTTGGGGATCAGCCTGCCTGTCCGGGCGGCGCAGGAGGGAGGCAGTATCAGCCTGTCTCTGGATACCGGGGAACTGCCCGCACTGAATGGGGCCATTACCTTGTATCAGGTTGGGGTCCCGGCGGGAGAGGGGTATCGGATCGTGGAGAATTTCGGCAGCGGCTTTGTCCGGGCGGAGGATACCGCATCCCAGGAGCTGGCCCTGTGGCTGGCAGATGCTGCAGGAGACTTTGGCTGGACCATCAATGTGGATGTGGAAGGGGATGTAACCTTCTCCGGTCTGACGGATGGGCTGTATCTGCTGCTGCAGACCCAGCGGACGGACGGCTTCCATCCCATTTCCCCCCAGCTGGTGACAATTCCCTGTTCCGGGGCCTACCAGGTCCACTTAAACCCTGCAACGAATCCCATCATCTGTGACAATCCCCAAACCGGCCAGCCCATCACACCGCTGTTGGGGGCCATGGGCATGGTATTGTCCGGGGTGGGATTGTACCTGTGTCTGGATAGGAGAAGGAAAAAATAGGGAGATCCCCGTGTGATCTGGTTGAAAAAACGGATTACATGGGGATTTATTTAGTTTGCTTTACGCGCAAAACGGATTTCGCGCCAAAAAGAGGGGAAACGATTGGCAGCCTCTCTGCTTGCCGGATATGCTTATGCATTCTAACCACGGTCGTTTAACAAACAAGTCTTCGTATTGTTACAGGGAGTTATTGAAAATCATACCGTTTCGAGATATAATATACATTGTTTTTTATACCCAAAAACATTTACAGGAATTAAGCGAGGTCAGAGGAATGCCAAACACGAAAAACAGATTGCAAACGTATAAAAGCTTATATTTACCGGTGGCTGGCATTATGGTGTTGATTTTTCTTGCGGCTTTGATGATGTGGTTCCATACCATCAACAGCACCCAGGCAGTCAGTGCTATAGTTGCGCAGGTGCGGTTTTATGGGGAATATCGCATTGGCGATGGACAGTGGCAGGAAATTACGGAAGGAAAGCACATCCCTTCTACAAAAGGGGATGTAACACTGCGGGGTAATTTCCATATGCTGACACCGGATGGTGAGTATGTTGGTGTTTATAGAGGCGAATTGCCCATTGCATTTTACAGCAATCACATTAGCTTGACGATTTTTGAGGGTGGAAATGAGCCTTATGTAATGGATATAGAAAATCCGTTGTACGGCAGTTCTTCTTGCAGTGAGCATTGGACTGGCTATATGCTGTCAAGTGGAAGTGAGGAGTCCGTTGAAATCCTGATTCACAATCCCCATCGTTTTGGCAATGAAAACGCAATTGACGAAATGCTGTCCAATATGGCGCTATGGTCAGGTATTGATTTTGAAAGAAACGTACTGGATCGTGGTCAAAGCCAACGAAATACCGGACTGTTCTTTGTGATTGTGTCCCTTGTCCTGTTGAGTTCTGCTTTGTTCTTAGCCTTGCTCCATATTTCCAATACACGGATTATCTGGCTGCTGGGTGCAGCTGTCCTGTCTGCCGGCATTTATTTGACATACAGTGCTCGCGGCATATCTTTCTGGAGCGAATCCAGAACGGTGAATACCAGTGTTCTTGGTTTTTCCATGATGTTCTATATGCTGTTCCTGTCGGGAATCATTACCTATTTCCTGAAAGGGACAAAACGAATTGGCTATATTGCGACCATTGCCATGGGTGTTTTGTGCGGCATATATTTTGTTTTGCCCGTGCTGACGGATGTGTATTTCTATGATACCTGGCTGCCTTGGGTAATGACACAGAGTATGGCCAATATAGTTTTACTTGGCTGTCTGATAAAAGAATGCATAGGATCGAGCAAGAAAAAACGCTGGCTTTACACGGGAATGGCGCTGCTGGTGATTGCATTTGAGGCAGATGCTGCCGCAACGGCGATAGGTCTGTGGGAAGGCGGGGTTATCTCCCGATATGTATTTTTGGGTTTAGCTGTTGCAGCTTTGTTTGTGGTACTGCGTCTGATTCCCGGAAACATCAATGCAACAGCAAAAGCAAAGGAACTGGAACTGCAAAGAAGCCGGCTGGAAACAGAGAAAAATATCGTGGAAGCGGAACTGAAGGAAAGCAGAATTTCGATAATGCTTTCACAGATCCAGCCGCATTTCATTTATAACACCCTGGGAACCATTGAACGAATGTGCCTCAAAGATCCCCAAAAGGCATTCAATCTTGTGCGTAATTTCAGTTTATACCTCCGGGGAAATTTCAGCGAGCTTGACAGTGTGACACCGATTCGCTTTGCTGATGAACTCAAACATGTTGAGTATTATGTCAATATCGAAAAAGTTCGGTTCCCCGATATGAGTATTGAATATGAAGTGGAAGCGACTGAGTTTGTTCTTCCTGCCTTGTCTGTGCAGCCTCTTGTGGAAAATGCAATTAAGCACGGTCTGATGCGTCTTGAATCAGGAGGAACGGTCGTAATCCATTCTTATGAAACCCCAACACATTTTTGTGTTGAAGTAAAGGATAATGGCGTCGGATTTGATACGGATGCCCCCATTGATTATAAAAAGCATGTAGGTCTGCGTAATATCCGCGGAAGACTGAAGGCAATGGTAAACGGTGATCTCGTCCTGGAGAGCAAACCCGGTGGCGGAACCAAAGCCGTGATTATGATCCCAAAGGAAGTGACAGTATGAAAGCAATCGCAGTTGATGATGAAATCTATATGCTGGAAACCTTGCAGGAAGCAGTGAGTGCATCTTCCGACATTGAAACGGTAGCGGTTTTTTCCTCCTGCTCGGCAGCGCTTGCATATGCAACAGAAAATCCGGTTGATGTTGCTTTTCTGGATATCAATATGCGCGGTATTGGCGGTTTGGGGCTTGCCGAAAAACTGCTTGAGCTGCAGCCCCGCTGCAAGATCGTGTTTTGTACAGGCTATGCGGAATATGCTGTCTCTGCTTTTCAGCTCCATGTCTCCGGATACCTGATGAAACCAATCACACCGGAAGCTGTGCAGAAAGAAATTGATCATATCAAGGGAGTCAAGTCCACAGAAAAGCTGCTCACCATCCAGTGTTTCGGTAATTTCGAAGTGCTTTATAACGGTGAAATCCTTTCCTTCAAACGAAAGAAAGCAAAAGAGCTGCTGGCGATTCTGATTGACCGCAACGGTGCGGGAATGACAGCGAAACAGATTTGCGCAATTTTATTTCCTGATGATACAGAAGACACCAAGAATGCAGCCTACCTGCGACAACTCGTATTGGATTTGAAAAATACGCTGAAAGCGGTTCGTGCTGAGGAAGTTCTTCAACACGACACACCTTATTATCGTGTTGATACCAATCTGGTAAGATGCGATTATCTCAGTTTCCTGGAAACCGGAAAGCCGAAGTTTCACGGTGAATACATGACCCAATATAGCTGGGCAGAAGCAACCTGCGCTATGCTTCAATTTAAGAAATGACAAAAGGACGGCAGAATGTGAATCTGCCGTCTTTTTGCGTCTGTAACACCTTTGTAACGCGGGACAGTGTATATTGACACTATATAGAATAGGAGGGATATTATGTTGTTATACATAACCATTGAAGCGATTGTGGCGGTAGTCGCAGGTATTCTTATTGCGGTATGTACGAAAAAAGCTGACGGTGTGGTCTACGGCAAACTGGATAAAGCAGGCTGTATTACTAACATTGTGCTGATTCCCATTTATGCATTTCTTTCCCTGTTTTGCATAGGCATTGGTATCTTTTCCTTTCCTGGACATGAAGGTTTTCTGAGAATTTTGGGCTGGATTGTAGCGGGTTTCATTCCTTCTGCACCATTGTTCTGCTTCATTGGTCTTGGGTTGTCCGTTGCTCTGCGTAAAAAGGAAGAAGCAAGCAGAGCTTTGCTGTTCAGTTTATCGGGTTTGCCGGCGTTGGACTTTCTGTCCTTCTGTTCTTCGTGTTTTACGGAAACTTGCTGGGTTCCATTAATTAAGAAAAGCATATACTTCATATAAGTGAATGGCAAAACGAGAGGCAGGGGAGTGTGCCTCTCGTTTTGTGTAACACCTTTGTAACGCCTTATGTGTTAATATACTTATTTAGATAATGATAATCGGGCAGGGAGGAATCCAAGTGACCATTGTATGTGTTGATAATACACCGATTATGCTGCAGTCTTTGAAAGAGAATGCGGACAAAGCATACCCTTATGCGGATGTACGAACATTTCTTTCCGCAGTGCCTGCGCTGGAGTATGCGGAAAAGTTCGGATGCGATATACTCCTTTGCGAGATCAATCCTCCGAGATTGGAGGGACTTTTTCTCGCGGAAAAAGTTAAAAAGATCAATCCAAAGGTTAATATCATTTTTGTTACTGTCTGTTCGGAGAGCGAACACGCAAAGGCAGTTATGCGGCTGAAGCCCAGCGGATACTTAACCAAGGAAGCAACAAATGCACAGATTTTGGAAGAACTGCAAAATCTGCGGTATCCGGTCGCGTGAATCAAAATGCCACATTGACAAAGGAGAAGCGGCCATATGGCAGACAAAGAATTTTGGCGACAGTCTCCACTAGGGGACGAAACTTTTACCAGAAATACGTGTATTTCGCAGGAAGGGGGGATTCGCATTGAAGCGATTCCGTAAAATACTAAATTGTGTCTTTGCTTTAACGTTGATTTTCATGCTGATTGCGGTAATTGGCATGGAAGAAAATTCTACCTACATAAAAGATGTCTTCAATGAAGATTTATCCGATGGTTGGATGTTAGCACAACCGGATGGTACCCGGTCAGAAATAACGTTCCCTTACGATTATCCGGATAAAAATCCCAATATTCAGATTATCCGTACGCTGCCGCAGGTGCCGGATCATGCGGTTCTGCAAATCATGTGTAATTATAAATCTATGACAGCGTATGTGGATGGAGAAGAAATATTTCACGCACTGCCCTCCACCTTTGGTATGGTGAAAACCGATATGGGTCACTATGTGGCGCTGATTCCTCTTAGCGCTGAATACAGCGGCAAGGAAATCGTGATCCATATCACAGAACGCGAATCCGGTTATCATTCTGACGTCAGATACATCCGTTTGACATCAGTCGCACAATTCGGATTCCAAATTCTCGAAGAAAATGCAGTTCATCTGGTTATGGCCCTTGTTATGCTGATTTGTACTGTCATCGCACTGGGCTCATGGTTTGTGCTTTGGATTAGAAACGGCGTAATTCCGGAGGAAAGTTATCATTCTCTTCTTTGGATCAGCCTGTTCTCAGCCTCTGTGGGTATGTGGTTCTTTACCGAGGCATATGTTTGGGCAATTTCCACCGGAGCATTTGCAGCATCAGGTACATTAAGCTATCTTGCGCTGTCCTTGATGCCCCTTTCTCTGCTTGGCATCCTCAAGTCTATTTGCTCGGAGAAGCTGGCTTCTTTGCGGTGGATTGTAATCATCGAAAAAGTTATCCTGATTGCAGAGTGGATTTTGTTCCTGACCGGGCTTGTAGACTTTTCCGAAATGCTGCCCCTGTTGCAGGCGGAATGCATCATTGCTGCAGGTATCTTTGCTGTTTTTATGGTATGGAAACGGGACCTCTTCCTGGTGGGAGATGTGATCCGGTATGGTACATGGGCATTGCTGGGAATGTTGGTAATCACAATTGTTGCCTATATCCGGGACGGAAACTGGCTCTTTTGTGCGTTGGGCACAGCAGGCATTATTCTTGTAGCAGTAATGGTCAGTACGTTCATAAGAATCAACCGGGCTATTAAACGTGTCGCCCAAACTAAGCGGTACAAAGAGCATGCCTTGACGGATATTATGACCGGTCTGAAAAGCCGTTATGCTTACACTATTTTTGAAGCCCAGCAAAAAGTGGGATCTCCGGCAAATGACTTGCATCTGATTTTTTTAGACATTGATATGCTGAAAAATGTCAATGACACCCTCGGTCATGTGGCTGGTGATGAGATGATTATTGCTGTCAGCAAGTGCATCAAAGATGCTTTTGGTGATGTAGCAGAGTGCTTCCGCATGGGCGGCGATGAATTTCTGATAGCAATGACCGCAGAGTCGGAGCTTGTTCAGGAAAGAATTACGCTGTTCGAACAGTTTGTCTCCCGGTGGAGCGGAAGATATGTGGATAGCGTTACTGTTTCTTACGGTATCGCTGAGGCAAATGCATATCCGGATATGAACTTCGAAGAATTGTTAAGAAAAGCAGACTACATGATGTACCAACACAAAAAGCAGAGAACTGGGTGCAGATAATCTATCGTACATTATTCAGTAATCGGGACGTATCGCCGGATATCAAATTAACCGTTCCTGCGGAACTGCCGGTTACGTATTGATGCAGATTTGTTTCCTTTGGAGGTGTTTGCGCGCATGAATCAGGTGCTGCGAGAAGAAAAGAAATTCCTGATCAATATAGCCGATTTCCGACAGAAAAGTCACCTGCTGGAGCAGGCGCTTCTCCAGGATGAACACAACGGCATACACGGATACCGAATCCGTTCGCTGTATTTTGATACACCCTATGACCGGGACTTCTTTGAAAAACAGGCAGGTACGGAACTGCGGAGGAAAGTGCGGCTGCGGATTTATGACACGGAGCAGACCTTTGCTATGTTGGAAATGAAGCAGAAGCAAGGTGTGCAGCAGCTGAAGCGATCCCTGAAGATCAGCAGGGAGGATGCGGTTCGCATCATCAAGGGAGATTTGCTGCCCTTGCTGACCCACCCCGATCCCTTTGCGGCAGAGATGTATGCTTTCATGCAAATTCAGGCCTATCGTCCCGTGACCATCGTGGAATATCGTCGGAAAGCTTTCATTGCGAAGGAAAACAAAATCCGCATCACTTTCGACAATCAGATCGTGGCTACGGAAAGTTCATTTGACCTGTTCGACCCCAAGCTGAATATGAATCCGGTTTTGGACCCCTACGATGTGGTGATGGAGGTCAAGTTCAACGGTTTTTTGCTTGGCTACATCCGGGAACTCATTAACAGCATCGACAGAAGCGAAGTATCGGTCAGCAAATATGTTCTGGCCAGACAGAATGCCTACCAAACCCACATTTAGGAGGAATTGCCATGAAAAACGAGATTCTGAATATGTTTCAGACATCCGGACAGCTCACCTTACAAGAGGTGACTGTTAATATTGTTATGTCTGCGGTGTTGGGATTTTTTATTTTTCTATCCTATGCCATTTCACACAGAGGCACGATTTACAGCAAGAAATTCAATGCATCCCTTGTAGTATTGACGGTGCTGACCGGAACCGTGATGACGGTTATCGGCAACAACATTGCGCTGTCTTTGGGTATGGTGGGTGCACTTTCCATCGTCCGCTTCCGTACCGCAATCAAAGACAGCCGGGACAGTATTTACATTTTCTGGACCATTATCGTTGGTATCTGCTGCGGTGTTGGCGACTATATGGTTGCTGCAATCGGAAGCACCGTTACCTTTTTGGTGATTCTTTTGCTGGGCATGGTTAAAAATGACAACCGGATGTTGCTGATTATCCGGGCTGCGTACAACCGGCAGGATGTCATTCAGGCCTATATCTTCAAAACATTCCACCGCAAGGCTGTCATGCGGGTGCGTAACACTACCGAAACTACGGTGGAGTTTATTTACGAGATCAGCAGCAAACTGCTCAGCAAGGTAGAATATGAGAACACAGGAATTACGAACGGAATCTACGCTCTGGGCGGCGTGGAATATGTAAATATCGTGATGCAAAATGATGAAGTTTCCAATTAAACGCTGCAGTTTTACAGCAGCCTGTCTCCTGTTGTTAGGATTGACGTTATCCGGTTGTAACGATCAGGCAGCGGAATGCCCGGAGTCCCTGCAGGTCGTTGTAAAGGATGAACGCGGTTTGTCGCTTTCCTGGGATCCCGTGGATGATGCGATTGGCTACCGGGTATACCGCAGGATCAGCGGCAGTCCTGATTTTAAGTTTGTTACCGATACTCATGCGACATATTATACTGATTCGCCGCCGGAATCGGACAGCAGCTACGACTATCAGGTCACAGCTCTGGGCCCTTACGGAGAATCTGCCGGCACAATTTTCCTTGCAGCAACTGTGCCGGTGGAATCCAGTTTTCTTTCCACACCCAAAATCACATCGGTATCCCGGCTGGATATTGCCACCAACGTACTCTTCTTCTCGGATGAGAATACGGACTGCGAATATGAAATCCAACGGCAGGAGAATTCCGGCGACTGGATTACCATTGGCAAGACCGCAGATCACATTTACTATGACACCGGGGCCTCTGAAAATGGCGGTTACTGCTATAAGGTGTTGGCAGTAGGAACAGATGGTGAGACGGCGGAATCGGAGAGCGCGGCAGAAAATACAAATCCGAAAACGGTGTTCGGCGTGCCGGTGTTGATGTATCACGAGTTCGTTACACAGGAAGATCTGGACAGCGGAATCGCCTTTGACGAATACGCGATCTATTACCACGAGTTTGAGCATGACCTGCAATGGCTTCAGAAAAACGGCTATACCACGATCACTGTCCGTGAGCTGGCCCAATACCTGAAGGGGCAGGGAGAAATGCCGGAGAAGCCGGTGATTCTGACCATCGATGATGGCAAGCTGGGCGTGTATAAAAACGCTTTGCCGCTGCTGCAAAAGTACAATATGAAAGCGGTTCTCGCGGTGATCGGAACAGAAATCCATGCGGCATCCGAAGCCCCGGAACTGCGCTCCGAAAATCCGGCACCCTACTGTACGTGGGAGGAACTGGCGGAAATGTCTGATTCCGGCCATGTGGAAATTGCAAGTCACTCTTATGGCTTCCACGTTTATCAGCATGATGGACGCATTGGTGCCGACTGCGGGGAACCGGACACCATGGCAGAATTCCGTATAGATGCTTACAAGGATTTCCGAACGTTGCAGGACTGTCTGAAAAATTCTGATATTCCGGCAGCCGTTACCTTTGCCTACCCCTATTCCGTCCGCAGTATTCCCGCAGACAAGGTTTGGCTGCAGTGCGGCTATCAAATGCTGCTGGGTGGTAATATGGAGTCAGTCCGTGCTTCCAGAACCAATTACTTCATTCAGGAAGCAGGACTCAATGCCCATTCCTCCGTGCTCCGCAGAATTGCCAGAATGCACGGAACGCCCATTGAAGACTATATTGGATAATCAAAACTCAGTTTAATGGATTGGAGGTGAACCCCGTGAAACGAATCGTGATTGGCCTGCTGGTTTGTGCGCTATGTGTCGGGCTGGCAGCAGTTGCGACGGTGGCGGACTTTGAGAAAAAAGAGAGCCGTATCCACCAGCATTTGGAGGCCGGAGAAAAAGCGGCCTGTTCCCATGGGGCCAACCTCCTGTGTACACATCTGCCCCTGGTAGAAATTGAAACCGACGGTCATGATATACCGGGTGCTCCCATTCTTGACGATAAAGGTTTTATTGTGGCCTACACCGTTACCGAAGCAGGTGAGTCCCGTTTGAAGGCCTCTGTGGAGATCACCGACAATACCGAAACCAATAATCATGCAACAGATGATCCTTCACTGACCACCTCGGCCCTGATCAACATTCGCGGACGTTCATCCCGTGAATTTGATAAGAAGTCTTATCGCATTACGCTGATCTATGATGATGGCACCAACAACAATCAGAGCGTGATGGGAATGGATGCCCACCATGAGTGGGTGCTCCATGGCCCCTTTCTGGACAAGTCCCTAATCCGCAATTATATGATGTACAACATCGCGGGAGAGTGCATGGAGTATGCCCCCAATGTCCGCTTTTGCGAAGTGGTCATCGATGGCAGCTATCAGGGGCTGTACCTGATGATGGAAAGCATCACCAAGGGGTATGATGGCTCCCGTCTGACGATGGAGGTAAAAAAGAAGGACAATACCTTCAGCGGCTATATCCTGCGCGTCAATGATATCTATCCTTTTGAAGCGACCACTTCTGTGATCACGGACTACGGCAATTATGCTTTTGTTGCACGGATTCCCGTAGAAGTTGTCTATCCCGGAACGGTCAATCAGACTGCGGAAATGCGCCGTAAAATTGAACTGGAATTTTCTGCTTTTGAAAAGGCGCTTTATTCCTATGATTATGACAGCGAAGATCATGGATACACGCAGTGGATCGATGTTCCATCCTTTGTGGATTACTACATTCTGAATGAATTTGTTTGCAATATCGATGCAGGCCGGCTTTCTACATATGTTTATAAGGATACCTCCGGTAAATACAAAATCTGTGTTTGGGATTTCAACAATGCCTGCGACAATTATATGGAATTGCACGTCAATCTTCACAATTTTGATACCCAGAACCGTTTGCTTTACCATATGCTCTGCCGTGACGAGCTTTTTACCGAAGCCATTATAACCCGCTACAAAGAGCTGCGCCGAGGTGTCCTGAGCGAAGAATACCTGATGAATTACATTGACCAGACTGTTGCATATCTGGGACCTGCGATTGACCGGAATTTTGATAAGTGGGGCTACAGCTTCCAGCCAGAGTACAATCTTTTAAAAGGCGAAGGCCGGGAAATCTGTTCCTATGATGAAGCAATCCGTCAACTCAAGGAATTCCTGATTGAACGCGGAAACTGGATGGATCAAAATATTGATGCGCTGCGGGAATTCTCTGCGGAATCTGCAGTGAAAAAATACAACGAAAATGCCGACTGAGGGGAGGAACTATGAAAAAGTTCATTATCACTGTTTCCGCTCTCGTTGCAATTTATATTTTCGGAGACTATGCCTATTATCATCTTGGCTGGTATATCGATCTGGAACCAGGAAAACCGGTGACTACCTTTGTTAAAACCGAGGAAATGGAGTTCCGGATATTAAAGGACGGTCAGTGGGAGCCTTTTGAAATCAAAGGAGTTAACATCGGATCCGGTGAGCCAGGACAATGGTCCACGGATTTCGACATTGATGAGGAAAGCTACTATCGCTGGTTTGGCTACATTCAGGAAATGGGTGCCAACACCATCCGTATCTATACCATCCAGGCGGATGAGTTTTATAATGCGTTTTATGCGTACAACCAGGGACGGGAGGATCCGCTGTATCTGATTCACGGTGTCTGGGTGAATGACTATGTACAGAACTCCCACATGGATGCCTATGACGAGCGTTTCTTTGATACTCTGATCGAAGACTGCCGCACCTTGGTGGATGTGCTCCACGGAAACAAGAAAATCTCACTGGGGCGCTATGCTTCGGCAGGCAGCGGAACCTATCAATACGATATTTCCCCGTGGGTAATCGGCTATATTCTGGGTGTGGAATGGGAAGGTCAAACTGTGGAGTTTACCAACCAAAACTACAAAGACCAGCCGGAATACACCAGTTATACCGGAAAATATATGTATACGGCCGAAGATGCCTCTGCTTTTGAGGCTCTGCTTTGCCGGGTGGGTGATAAGATCATTGAGTATGAAACCGAACGCTATAAACAGCAGCGATTGGTTGCCATGTCCGGCTGGCCTACCACCGATCCTTTCGTTTATCCGGAGAAAGTACGCCAGTATTTATCGAAATGTGCTGAGATCGATGTAGAAAAGATCCGTTGTACGGAGCACTTCCTTTCCGGGCAGTTTGCTTCCTACCACGTCTATCCTTACTACCCGGATTATCTGAGTTATGTCACGGACTGGACCCCCTATGGCATCGATGATCCCCTTGCTTTTGTGGATGAAGACGGCAGACTGAACACCTATCGGGCTTACCTGACTGCCCTGACAAACCACCACACCATGCCGGTGGTCATCTCGGAATTCGGTGTTTCCACCGGCAGAGGACTTGCCCAGAAGGATGCGAACACCGGCAGAAATCAGGGACATATGTCCGAAACCGAGCAGGGCGAGGCCATTGTCGAATGCTATGAGGACATCATTGCATCCGGCTGCGCCGGAAGCTGTGTGTTTTCCTGGCAGGACGAGTGGTTTAAGCGTACCTGGAATACCATGTACGCCATCGATATGACCCGAAATCCCTACTGGTCGGATTATCAAACCAACGAGCAGTACTTTGGCCTGCTTTCTTTTGACCCCGGTGAGGAACACTGCGTCAGCTATGTGGACGGCGACATTTCGGAGTGGACATCGGAGGATATCGTGGTACAGGGAGAAAATTCCTCCCTTTCCATGAAGTATGATGAACGCTTTGTTTATTTTTTGGTGCACAAAAAAGGTCTGGACTTTGAGTCAGAGACCCTGTTCATTCCTGTTGATACCACACCCAAAAGCGGCAGCAATTACTGCCGTGGCGAAAATCTGTTCTTTGACCGGGATGCTGACTTTTTAATTCGGATTCACGGAAAAGAGAACAGTGAAATACTGGTGCAGGAGCGGTATGAAGCATTGCGCTCTACCTACAGCCGTTACGTTTACGGTTTTGGTGCCTACTACAAGGAAAACATTCCGGATGTGGATTCACCGGAATTTGTCGGCATCGATATGATCCTGAAGATGGGGCATTTTCATCTAATGGATGACCCAACTGCATTGGGCGAGACTTTCCCCACCGGCCAGCTGCGCTACGGAAATGCCAATCCGAAAAGCGATGACTTTGATTCTCTGGCAGATTACATTCATAGCGGCGACTATGTTGAAATCAAGATTCCCTGGCAGCTGCTGAACTTTGCGGATCCGTCCAAAATGGCCATTCACGATGACTATTACAGCGGCCATTACGGCATTGATTACATTGCCATTGACACCATGTACATTGGTCTGTCCTCTGCTTCTGCGGACCGCCGGATCCATCTTTGCCCCATCCCTCTGGAAGGCTGGGGCAACAAGGTAACTTATCATGAGCGGCTAAAGCCCTCCTACTATATCCTGCAAAGCATATGGAGGGATGAACAGTGAAAACAGAAGTGTTGATATACGCATATCTGGCAGTCTGTGTTGCTATGATTGGTTTTAATATTGCCTGTATCTTTGTCTTTCGAGCAAGAGAAAAACGATTGTACCATTATAGCCAACGTTTTATTAGAATCGTGCTTCAGGTCATTGAGGATGGTACTGTAACGGAGGCGCACTGCAAATATCTGTCCAAAAAGCTGAAAAAGATCAATAATCTTATGGCCTTTGATAAGACCCTGGAGGAATTATTTGCTCAGAATCCCAACCAGATTAAGGACTATATAAGACAACTATCCTCTGTATTTACTTACCTGACACTGGAATATGGGAAAAAAAGCGAGATTCAGGCAGCCTACTTTCCCTATATCATTCATAAGTACAAGGTATTCCAGGGCCAACCAATCAGCATTGTCATGGATACCATGTTGGAACTGGTTCGCTCCCCATCCCTGTATGTTCGGGAAAATGCGCTGCAGGCAATTTATTCCATTGGCAGTGTGGAATGCACAGTAAATGCGCTATGGATTTTAAATAAAAGCACCTGCTACCACCATCCCAAAATGATCACAGATGGTTTGCTGAATTTCTCCGGGGACACCAATCAGCTGGGAGAAGCTTTGTGGAATAATTTTGATCGTTTTTCCAATCGGATGCAGCGCGTGATCGTGGATTATTTCCGTTTTTCATCCCCTGATCATCAGGAACGGATTCTGGAGTTACTGACCTGGCAAGGTGTTGATGATGAGATTGCGTATAGCTGCATCCGTTATTTGGGCAAGTATGCCTATCCTCCTGCCTATCCGGTATTAATGGATATTGTTGAGAAATATCAGCACAGACAGTGGATATATACTGCGATTGCCGCTTCCGCACTGGCCAGCTATCCGGGTGACCAGACCGTGGCCGTATTGAAAGATCTGCTCCACAATCCAAACTGGCATGTACGGTTCAATGCTTCCCAGAGTTTGATGGCGCTGGGGCTGTATTACACAGACATGATTGATGTGTTTGAAGGCCGTGACCGGTATGCAGGCGAGATCATGCGATACCGGCTTGACCAAAAGAACATGAAAGAGAAGGAGGCGGTTGGTGTTGGGCTGGACAGTAAATGATTCGCTGTTTTTGGCGGTCAAAGATATACTGGACTGGGTAAATGTTTTTTTCATACTTTATATGATTGGTTACTCCACGTTTTTATTTCTGGCGGTTGTGATCGGCTCATCTGATTTGTATAAGAAGCGCCAGCAGGAAAACCTGAAAAACACGCTGCTTCAGGATTACTACATACCAATCAGCATTGTTGTTCCGGGCTACAATGAAGAGGTAACGGTGGTGGAAACTGTCCGGTCACTATTGGCGCTGGAATATAAGTTGTATGAAATCATTGTGGTGGATGACGGTTCCAAGGATGCCACTTCCCAGAAATTGATCGAAGCATTCCATATGCACCCGATCCGCCGCCCGATTCACCGAAAGATTCCTTGCCAACCTGAGGAATTTATCTACGAAACGACTGCGCAGAAGGTACCCTTGACTCTGGTTCGCAAAAAAAATGGAGGCAAGGCAGATGCCTTGAACATGGGCATCAATGCTTGCCGGTATCCTTATTTCATTTGCATGGACGCCGATTCGGTGCTGCAGTATGACTCTTTAAGCAAAATCGTCCGTCCGATCCTTGAGCAGGAGAATGTGGTTGCGGTCGGCGGCGTTGTCCGTTCGTGCAATGGTGCAACATTGGAACGGGGACGGGTTGTGGACTATCATCTCCCCAATAATATTCTGGCGTGTATGCAGGTGCTGGAATATGATCGTTCCTTCCTTGCATCCAGAATTCTGTTTGATAAATTCAACGGTTCGCTGATCATATCCGGCGCCTTTGGCCTCTTTAAAAAGGATGTGGTCATCTCCGCCGGAGGATACGACCACTCTACCATGGGCGAAGACATGGAATTGGTGGTAAAGCTTCACGAATACTGTGTCGCAAACGAAATGCCCTATGCAATTAAGTATGCTACCGACGCCATCTGCTGGACCCAAGTACCGGAACGTCTGCAGGATTTGCGGAAACAGCGCAAACGGTGGCATCTGGGCTTGTTTCAGAGTATGTGGAAGCACAGGGTGATGCTGGCTAACCCCAAATTTGGCCCAGTCAGCTTTATTTCCTACTTTTACTTTTTAATTTATGAGCTGCTGTCCCCTTTTATTGAGATATTTGGTGTAATCACCATGCTTTTGGCTTTTGCGGTAGATTTGATCAATGTGCCGTTTATGGTACTGTTCTTCTTAATTTACGCATTGTACAATTGCGTGCTGACGCTGACAGCTTTTTTTGCCAGAATCCAAACCATAGATTTAAAAATCACCTTCACGGACGTAATGAAAGCCGTGCTGCTGTGCTTCTTTGAGGTTTGCATTCTTCGCTTTATCATGGCCTTTGTCCGTGCGACGGCATTCATTGGCTATAAAAAGAAAAAACTGAATTGGGGACGCATTGAACGTCAAAAAATTAATATCAAATGAGGGGAATATTATGGACAAGGAAATTCTGAAAACTGCCCTGTTTGGCTATTCCAAAATCAGTGTTTGTCAATACATTGCCACAATGAATGAAGCGTTCAATGCAAAGCTTATGGCTGAGGCAGAAGCGTTCCGGGAAGAACGTTCAAAACTTCAGACGAAGATAGACAATCTTGAGGCAGAGGTGGCTGCCCAAAAGCAAAACGCGTGCGATGTGGGTACTATGCTGCTGGAGGCCGGACAGTATGCTGAGCAACTCCGTCAGCAGGCTCAGGGGGAGGTCGCAGAACTCCGTCAGCAGGCCCAGGAGGAAGCCGCACAACTCCGCCAGCAGGCCCAGGAGGAAGCTACACAGCTTCTTCAGCAGGCCCAGGAGGAAACTGCCCAGCTTCTCCGGCAGGCTCAAGAGGAAGCTTCGCAGCTGCGTGATCAGGCCCAAAAAGAAACGGATCAGCTACTTCTGGAAATGCATACAAAGAGCCAGGTCCAAACAAAAAAGATTGAGTTATATACCGGGGCTATTGGTAAGCTTCGGGAAGATATGGCAGTACTGGCCAACCGGACAGATGAGGCGTTGCATGCATTTATGGAACAATTTTTAAGCCTGCGCCGGGAGTTTGAGGATCGTGAAAGATGAAAAAATGGTTGATACTTCCAATCCTTGCCGTTGTACTCTTTATGGGGCTGCCAAATTATGCAGCTGCTGCAGAAACGACGGAAAAGAATACGGTTGTCTATGTGGCGGGAAACCCAGATTTGTTCCCTTTTGAGTATTACGACACACAGTCGGATAGCTACCGGGGAATCCTGCCGGAGCTGTATAAACAGATTTCCCAAACCACCGGACTGGAATTTGTCTATATTCATCCCGGAATGATCAATCAGCAGAACCGTCTTGCGAAAAACGCGCAGGTAGAACTGATATCGGCCTATGTCCGGGGAGAAATCCAGGCGGCAGAGCGTGAACTTGTGCTGCTGCGATATGACGGGAATACTGAGATTTGCGTTGCGTTCACAACCGTCACCCCGGGGTGGGTCGAGGAAACGATATGCGCATCTCTGGAAAATCTGTCGGTGCAGCAGATTTTGGAACTGTCATTGCGCGTACCGGAACCGCAGCCGGAACAGAAACTGTACTGGTGGGCCGGAATCATCGGAGGTGTGTTGCTTCTGATTATTGCGGTGCTTTCGGCAGTTCTGCTTTGGCATAGAAAGGTCAGAAAGAAAAATGACAAAACTCGGTTCCTTGATCCCCTGACAGGCATTGGCAATCAATCCTATTTTGAGAATACCTTCCGGCATTATATCACACCGGCTAACCATGCATTGTACTATTTGAGTTACATCTCTTTGAATATACAGAGAGTTGAGCGGTATTTGGGAATTCTAAAAGCGGAAGAAATCCAGCGATATGCCGCTGATATTTTGTCTCAGACAGCTGCGGATGGAGATTTTGCTGCCCGAATCGGAGATGGTGTGTTCTTGCTGGCACTTCAGGCCCCCTCGGAAGAAGCTGCCGGTGTCCGAATGTCTGAAATACTGGAACAGTTAAACAGGTTTGAAGGAACGTTTTTGGAGGAACACCGCATTTTATTCCGTGCCGGAGTTTTCTGGATGGATACACCGAATCTGCCGGTAGAAACTGCTGTATTCAACGCCCGACAGGGTTACAATGCAGCTACGCAAAATAAATGCGGTTTTGTTTTTGCGGACAAGGCGTTGCTGAACCGCGAGGCAACCAAAACGGAACTCCAGAGAAAGCTTTCAGATGCATTTGATAGGGGCGAGTTCCAGCTCTATATGCAGATGGTCGTGGATCGGAATGAAAGAATCATAGGTGCGGAAGCCTTGTCCCGGTGGCAAAGCCGTGAGAAGGGACTGCTCGCTCCGGGTGTATTTATCGAACCTTTGAAGTCAGCAGGTTTGATCGATAAACTGGATTTTTTCATTCTGGAAGAGGTGTGCAAGCAGTTGGAGTTGTGGAACCGGACCGGTAAGGGACATCTGTGGATCTCCTGCAATTTTACACGACTGACGGTATCCCAAAATGATTTTGCAGAGCGGTTCCAGAATGTGTTGGGGCGATATCACTTCCCACACGAGTGCTTGATCATCGAATTAACAGAGGATTCTTTGATGGATAACACGACAGTGGCCCACCACAATATCCTGGAGTGTAAAAATATGGGCTGTAAAATTGCTCTGGATGATTTGGGAAGCGGCTATTCATCTCTGCAAGACCTGTGTGACTATCCGATTGATACGATCAAAATTGATCGCCACATTTTGCTGAAGTCTACTACTCCAAAAGGATACGCTTTGCTGCAGGGGTTAACAAAATTAGGACATGATTTGGATATGAAGGTCCTGTGCGAGGGTGTAGAGAGCGAAACAGAGAAACAGCGTGTCTGCGAAGCAGGGTGTGATTATATTCAAGGCTTTTACTATTCACGCGTACTTCCCA